>Ga0209186_1001816_pt1 | contig 15512 bp, 5 predicted proteins | sample SidtaG_FD_187426 | JGI IMG/M metagenome (GOLD analysis project Ga0209186, IMG submission 187426) | Marine algal microbial communities from Sidmouth, United Kingdom - Sidmouth_Male2 metaG (SPAdes) (version 2) | ecosystem: Host-associated > Algae > Red algae > Unclassified | place: Sidmouth, United...
AGGTCGCAGAGTTTTTCGCAAAGGTCGCAAAGAGATTGGTTTCTGTTGAGCTTTGCGGTCTTTGCGTCAAAATTCTTTGCGGTCTTTGCGTGAAAGAAAATTCCTGAACTGAATTAGGATTGCTATAAGTAAGGGTTCTGTTCTTTTAAGATAGACCCGATAGTAGTGTTATAGCTTACATTGGTACTGTGGTTCTTAGTGCTGTAGTTCTTGGTTCGGTTCTTTTGTGGTTTGTCGTTCTTTTTGTAAGCTATAGTAGCGGATAGCGGGCCCATGCTTGGCGATGAAAGAGGAACTGTTCTCTCCTTATTTAAATCATTTTTAATACTTTTTTTGTTATGATTCGAGAGCGAGAAAGGCATATTGTGCCTCCACAAGTGAGTCCTGTGCGGTTGTCTGATTATGTGGTGGGGATTTTTGAGGGGATTGCTTCTAAGAAAGGGTTGAAAAAGGCAATTAAGAAGGGGCTTGTTTGGGTGGATGATGTGGTGGGAACGTCGGGTTTGTATATTCGGGGCGGTGAGGTACTTGTGCTTTGTGAAAGTGAGGTAGTGAAGCCTATTTTGGAGCTTGAGTTGACGGTTTTTTATGAGGATGAACATTTGGCGGTTGTGGGAAAACCTGCTGGGATTGTGGTGAGTGGGAATCAGTTTAGGACTGTTGTGCATGCTTTGCCTTTTAATCTCCAAAAAAGTACGTTGGTGGATGCTTTGGCGCAACCTAAGCCTGTGCATCGTTTGGATTTTCCGACGAGTGGCTTGTTGTTGGTGGGTAAAACGGCTTCGAGTGTCGTTGCTTTGAATCGGTTGTTTGGGGAAAAAGCAATTCGTAAGGTCTATTATGCGATTGCGGTGGGTAAAATGGTGGAAGATACGGGAGAAATTGCGGTAGCGGTGGATGGAAAGGCGGCTTTGACTCGGTATGAGGTCGTGAATCGGCAAATATCAAAGCAATATGAAATGTTAAATTTGGTGCGGCTTTTTCCTGTGACGGGCAGGCGTCATCAATTGCGTATCCATCTTGCACATATGGGGAATCCGATTTTGGGCGATAAGGTTTATGGGGAAGAAGGGAAGATTTTGCAGGGCAAAGGGCTTTACCTACACGCTGCGACTTTAACGTTTTTGCATCCTTATACACAGCAAACACTTATGATAGAACAAGATTTGCCGAAAAAATTTAAGCGGATTTTTGCATAAATTTTCCTTTCTATCGTTACAATAGAAATAAAAAATCATATAAAAAAGAGAAAAATTGCTTTATTATTTGCGATAAAGCATATTTCACCTTAATTTTGTTCTTCATATATGACATAAAACATTTTAAAACATTTAACAGCATAATTATTCTGAGGTATATTTCAGTAAGATTGCACCTATTAAAATGAGGGTTCTAATAGGGTTAATGAGTAATGAAAAAAAAATATTTTTTTATTATTTATCCATTACTAAATGAAAAATGCTTGTCATAAAAAGGAGTGTTCAAAAAATAGAATTGTCTTTGTAAAATATCTTCTCTCAAAATGCTTTGATACGAGACTAATACTGATACAGTGTGACCAATATTATAAAAACTACTTCACTATGCCTATTTTTTCGGGTAGGAAACTTATAACACCTTGTATTAGTCTAATAACTAGTTGCTACTAGCAAAATGCTATATTTTGTTTCGTCTTATATAGGCAAAGCCTATAGCATGATAGCAATAAAAATGGAATAATTTGTAACTTTTGTAAAATATACTACAAATTATTCTTTAACTATTGCTAAAATATTTAGTCAAAGCAGCAGCCTACAACTTTACATTAAAATTATTTCTAATAATATTCTATTTTGAATATTAGAGAAACATTTATTTATACAACAACTCATAATAACTTAATGCCCTTTGGTATGAAAAAGATATTTACTCAAAAGTTTTTCTTTTATAGTTTTTTGGGAATACTAACCTTACAAAGCACTTCTATTTTTGCCAGTACCTCCTCCCTACTTGCAAGTTACAATATAGTCGATGATATAGGCTGTACAGACCCTTGTGCTCCCAATTACGATCCAGAAGCCATTGATGATGATGGTAGCTGTTTGCCCTATGATACAAGCTGTAACAATAATTGTGCAGTTGGTGAAATCCAAGAATGGAATCCCTTGAGCTGTTCTTGTGTTCCCATTTCTATTATTGATGGCTGTACAATTGAAACCGCCTGTAATTACAATCCATTAGCAAATTGTAATGATGATTCTTGTGAATTTGGGGCAACTTTTTGTCTTGATCCTTGTAGTGCCTTACCAGGTTGTACCAATCCTGAAGCTTGTAATTTTGATGCAAGTGCGGATTGTGATGATGGTTCTTGTGCTTATGTAGTAGAAACAGTAGATGCAGGAATGGATCAAAATGTATGTGGTTTTACAGGAACATTAGCAGCAACTGGAGAAGGAAGATGGAGTTCCAATTTTGGTGGTGTTAGTTTTGCAGACCCTTATGATCCAACAACAGAAGTAACAGTCTTACAAGAAGGAAGTTATATTTTTTTCTGGAATGTAAATGAGGATTGTACTGATGGAACAGCCACTATTTCTGACCCTGTTACCATCTTTTTTATTGAGACAGATGCAGCCGATGCAGGGGAAAATGTTATGATTTGTAATGATCAATATGAGTTGAATGCCGCAGAACCTGTAGGTTTATTGGCAAGTGGTACTTGGAGTGTTGTTTTTGGTGGAGGTATTTTTGGAAATGTAACTGATCCAAATACAACTGTAACCAACTTATCGGATGGTGTTAATGTATTGGCGTGGACGACTTCAAGTCCTTTGTGTCCTAATGGCTCTGTTGATGAACTCGTTATTACAGTAGGTGATGAAAATGTTGTGCCTTATGCGGGCGTAAACGATACAATTTGTGGATTGAGCTATAATTTGGATGCACAAGATGACTTAGGAATGTGGGTAGGTGATGGTGTTTTTGACAATCCCATTAATTCTAATACAACAGTTACGGTTGATACTCTTGGAACATATCCTTTTGTGTGGACGCTTTCAGGTTTTTGTGGTGGTGGAACGGATACGGTCTATATTACTTTTAAAGACGATAATCTCCAAGCAGAAGCTGGTTCTATTCAAAATATATGTGGCTTGACAACGAATTTAAATGCGATGTTGGGCCCTGATAATACAGGTATGTGGGTCAGTAATTTTGGTGGTGTTAATTTTGAAGAACCGACCAATCCAAATTCTTCTGTAACAGTTTCTCAAATAGGTACTTATGTTTTCTTTTGGACGGAAATGGCAACTTGTGGATTAGAAACAATGTCTATGACCGATCAAGTTATCATTGTATTTAGTGAAAATGATATGCCTGAAACGGGAGATGATATTGTTACTTGTGATAATACAGCCGTATTGTCTGCAAATACGCCTGATCCTGGCAATACAGGAACCTGGAGCATTGTACAAGGATATGGAGAATTTGAGGATGCCAATGATCCTAATACGCCTATTGCTAACCTTGCTGAAGGAGTCAATATTTTTGAATGGACGATTGTTACGACAAATTGTGGCGTGAATAGTGAGCCATTGACTATAGATGTGGGTATTTCTGGTTGTTTGGATGCGACTGCTTGTAATTATAATGCGGAAGCTACTTGTATGATTGCCTGTGATTATGAAAGTTGCTTAGTGGGTTGTACGGATCCTTGTGCGCCCAATTATAGTACAGAAGCCTTGAATGATGATGGTTCTTGTGAAGTTTATGATACTGTCTGTGATGATGGTTGTGCTTTGACAACAGACCTATATGATTTTAATGTTTGTGCATGTACCAATATCGTCAATACAACTTTGGATGATGGATGTGCCGTAACCAACGATTATTTAGATACGGAGAATTGTGTGGTGGTACATGAGCCTATAAATTTAGATGATGGTTGTCCTCTAACGACTGATATTTTTGATGCAGCTAATTGTTTGATTATAAATGAAAATCCAAGTCCAGATGATGGATGTGATTTGACGCTTGATACCTTTAATGCTGCTAACTGTGAAATTATCAATATTCCTATTGTTCCTGATGATGGATGCCCTTCGACTATTGAAAGTTTTGATATGGCTACTTGTACCATCATTACACAATATCCTAATGTGGATGATGGCTGTGATTTGACCAATGATTATTTTGACGTTGAGACTTGTCTTATTGTTAATGAAAATCCTGATGTTAGTGATGGTTGTGATTTAACTTTTGATGCCTTTAATGCTTCAAGTTGTACGATTACACATATTCCTGTTATTCCAGAAGATGGATGTGCTGCAACCGTAGAAACGCTTGATTTGGCAACTTGTACCATTATTAGTACACCACCAAATTGTGGAGACCTTAATCCAAATACAACAGATTTCTTTGATTTTGATAATTGTATTTGTGTCAATGAAAATATTGGTTGTGGCGATGTTATTTGTGATGATGGATGTGCTTTGACGGTTGACAGTATTGATGAGGCAACTTGTGAATGTGTCTTTACAGCACCTTCTGTCGATGATGGATGTCCTTTGACTGTCGATTCCTTTGATGCTGCCAATTGTGTCGTTGTCAATCAAACGCCTTCTGTCGATGATGGATGTCCTTTAACAGTCGATTCCTTTGATACTGCCAATTGTGTGGTTGTTAATCAAACGCCTAATGTGGATGATGGATGTGCCATTACAACGGATTCTTTTGATGCTTTAAACTGTACCATTCTCAATGAGCCTGTTATTACAGACGACGGCTGCGCTGCTACAATTGAAGTGTTTGATGCTGCCAACTGTATGGTGGTAAGTAATCCACCAAATTGTGATGACCTTAATCCAAATACTACGGACTTCTTTGATTTTGATAATTGTACTTGTGTTAGTGAAATGATTGGGTGCGGTGATCTTGTTTGTGATGATGGATGTGCTTTGACGGTTGATAGTATTGATGAGGCAACTTGTGAATGTGTCTTTACAGCACCTTCTGTCGATGATGGATGTCCTTTAACAGTCGATTCCTTTGATGCTGCCAATTGTGTCGTTGTCAATCAAACGCCTTCTGTCGATGATGGATGCGATTTAACAGTGGATTCCTTTAATGCTGTGACTTGTACGATTGTCAATGAACCAATTCTTACAGATGATGGATGTCCTTTGACAACAGAAATTTTTAATGAAGCGACTTGTTCTGTTATTCACAATCCACCAAATTGTGATGATGGAGATTTAAACACAATTGATTTCTTTGATTTTGATAATTGTGCTTGTGTCAATGAAGATATGTGTGGAGATATTATTTGTGATGATGGGTGTGATTTGACAACAGATTCATTAAATCAAATGACTTGTGAATGTGTCTTTGTTGCGCCTAACGTGGAGGATGATTGTGTTGAAACAAATGACTATTTTGATTTTGACAATTGTGTCATTGTCAATGAAGTTCCTGATGTAGATGACGGCTGTGACCTAACAATTGACTATTTCAATCCTTCTATTTGTATGATTGTCCATGAGCCTATTATTGCAGATGATGGTTGTGACTTAACGACTGCTGTATTTAATGAAATTAGCTGTGTGATTATTCACAACCCACCAAATTGTAGTGATTTCAATTCAAATACAATTGATTATTTCGATTTTGACAATTGTACTTGTGTCAATGAAATGATTGGATGTGGTGATATTATTTGTGATGATGGTTGTGACTTAACAACTGATTCGCTTAATGAAGAAACCTGTCAATGTGTATTTACGACGCCTGCTGTAGATGATGGCTGTACTGCAACACTTGACTACTTTGATGCGCTAAATTGTGCTGTTGTCAATGAGTTGATGAATCTTGACGATGGGTGTGATATTACAGTTGATTCGTTTGATACTTTAACTTGTACGATTCTACATGAACCAATTATTCCAGATGATGGCTGTGATGAAACTGTAGAAGTTTTTGATGTCGATGAGTGTATGATTGTTACCGTATCTCCTGACTGCGATGATGGCAATGTAAATACTACAGACTTTTTTGATGTAGCAAGTTGTTCTTGTAACAACCAAATAATGTGCGATGATATTGTTTGTGATGATGGGTGTGATTTGACAACGGATACTTTAAATGAATTGACTTGTGAATGTGTCTTTGTGGCGCCTGATGTAGATGATGGGTGTGCTGCTACAAACGATTATTTTGATTTTAATAATTGTGCAATTGTACATGAAAACCCTGTTGTAGATGACGGTTGTGATTTAACTTTTGACTTTTTCAATGCTTCTATTTGTGCTGTTGTCAATGAGCCGATTATTACAGACGATGGGTGTGATGAAACTATAGAAGTTTTTAATGAAATTAGCTGTGTGATTATTCACAATCCACCAGATTGTAGTGATGGTGATGTCAATACACTTGATTATTTTGATTTTGACAATTGTACTTGTGTCAATGAACCTACAGATTGTGGAGATATTATATGTGATGATGGGTGTGATTTGACGATTGATAGCCTTGATGAAAATACTTGTGAATGTATATTTACGGCACCAAATGTAGATGATGGCTGTGATTTGACAGCAGATTCCTTTGATGCTGCGACTTGTACCATTCTTAATGAGCCACCTATTCCAGATGATGGCTGTGATTTGACAGTAGATTCCTTTGATGCAGCGACTTGTTCGATTATTAGCAATCCACCTTCTTGTAATGATTTTAATCCCAATACAAATGATTATTTTGATTTTGACAATTGTATGTGTATCAATGAAATGACAGGCCCTTGTGGTGATAATATTGTTTGTGATGATGGCTGTGGCTGGACAACAGATATACTTGACCCTGAAACCTGTGAGTGTGTATTTATGCCACCTTTTGTCGATGATGGCTGTGCTTTAACGACAGACTCTTTTGATGCTGCCAATTGTATGGTTATCCATGAACCACCTGTCATTGATGATGGATGTGATTTAACCATTGACTTTTTCAATCCAGAAACTTGTATGATTTTAAATGAACCTGTCAATGTTCCAATTGATGATGGTTGCAATTTGACCAATGACTACTTTGATTTTGACAATTGTGTTGTTGTCAATGAAGCACCTAATGTTGATGATGGGTGTGATTTAACTTTTGATGTTTTTGATGCTTTGACTTGTAGCATTGAGCATATGGTCAATTGTGATGACAGTCAAGATTGTACAGAAGACACCTTTGATGCTGTAAGTTGCAATTGTGTTTATACTCCCTTGTGTGCCACCGTTACAGGCGTTGTCTTTATTGACAACAACAACAATAGTCTCAATGATCCAAGCGATGATTATGCAAATAATATCTCCGTAACCCTTTTCAATATCAATGGCACAATTGCTGCCCAAACGACGACAGACATTGCAGGTATTTACCTTTTTGAAAATGTCGCTTCAGGTGATTATTACCTCCATTTTGACATACCAGTTACCTACACAACCATTATACCCAATGTTGGTAATGAAAATGTAGATAGTGATGTTGGCACTGATGGCACAACGGCTTCATTTACCGTGAATAACGGCGACTTCATAGAACACATTAGTGCAGGATTAAGTGCTTTAAGTTTCGATTGTGAAGAGTTTATCGCTGATATTGTGATTGATTGCAAAGACGATCATTATGAATTGGTGCTTTCTTTTATTGGCGCAGGTCCAAATGGATATGTCGTTACAAATAACTTAACGGGTGGACAAATTACCACAACCAATGAAAATATCGTTTTATCTCCTTTTGAATTTGGAACGAATTTCAATTATACGGTTTACTTAGCCGACAATCCAAGTTGTAGCGAATCTTTCCTTCAAACAATTGTGGATTGTGCTTTAACGGCTGTTGAGTTGATTGACTTTAGTGGTATGGTTGTCGAAGAAGGCAATTTGCTTCAATGGAGTACAGCGAGTGAATTTAACAACGATTACTTTAAACTGATGCGTTCTACTGATGGCATTAACTTTGAGGAAATTCATCGTCAAGATGGGGCTGGCAATAGCAGTCTGCTTCATACTTACGAATTCTTAGATCAGGATGCTCCAACAGGCATTGCGTATTACCGATTGGATCAGGTCGATTTTGATGGCAAAGAAATAAGCTCTGATATTATCCCCTTAGAACGTCAAGAAAGCCATACAATTATTGGAGTTTATCCAAATCCAAGTACGGATTTCATCAATGTTCAATACCTTTCAACAGACGAAAGTACAACGCAAATCAGTGTGTACAATACACAAGGGCAATTGGTTCGATTTTTGGAAAAAGAAAGTATTGCAGGTGCGAATATTGAAACGATTTCAACAACGGATTTCTCAGCAGGCTTATACTTCTTAGAAGTATCCCTTGATCGTCATTCTATTCAGAAAACGAAGTTTATTAAAAGATAGAAAGTCATTAAATGATTTTTGATGAATGGTTAATTGGTCTTTTTATGGATTAATTAACCATTTTTTTTTGGAGAGAACGGTTTGTCTTTCATCGCAAAGCATGGGCCTGCTGTCCGTTCTTATGGCAAATAAAAGAACCTCTTACGCCTGTAGAGAACCACAAAAACTACTTAAACTACAAAAACCACTTAAACTAATTTGCCATACCACTGCCATCAGGTCTATTTTGGAGGGCTTGTGGCTTTGCTGTTCTGTTTTTTTTGGAGTTGTGTCCTTTTAACATAGACCTGATAGTAGCGTTATAGCCTATTTTAGTTTTTGTGGTTTAAGTAGTTTTTGTAGTTTTTGTGGTTGTTTTATCTTTACAGATTCGCTGATTCTTAGGCTATAGTAGCGGATAGCAGGCCCAAAACGTAACGACGAAGCGGTTTACCTTTCTCTCCTTATCATTATTTTATTTTGATTTATGGGAATTAAATAGCGAGATGACATGTGTAATTTGGGGCGATGGAGATGTTGTGAAAGTTCCAGGCGTATTGTGTGGTGATTTGGGTATAGTCACATTTTTTATATCCGTTTGTTGTGCCTTCGCCTGTCGCTTTGAGAATGCCTCTTTTCTTGTCCATATTATGAAAAAAGCAGCTTTGGGATTTGAGCTTTTTTCTATAAAATTCTGTTCTGTTGGGAGTAGAAAGGAAAGCATGTTTTTTGTGGGTAAACGCTCTTTGTGAAATTCAATGTCTATACCGATTTCTTGGTTTGTTCCGAAGGCGAGAACAACGTAATTTTTGGCGTGAGAAATACTGAAAGATTGCCAATTTAAAATGTAGGGTTTGCCATTGTAGCCGTATTCTATTTTTTGCAATAAATCGGTGGAATAACCTCTAAAATGAAGGGCTTTTTTCAAGAGCAATCGCCCAATTAATTTACGCCATTGGGCTTATTTTGCTTTGATTGATTTAATTATTAAAATTTCATTTTTCAGAATTTCTTGTAAAAATGTATTGAAAAGATTCTCGCTTTTATCGGTGATGTTGTAGTACCATATCTCTATAAAGGAACGACTTATTGGAACGAAAGGGACGTTTGTATTTGCATGACAGTCAGAAATCATTTAATGTTATTTCTCCATTATAAAAAAGCCGATTTCCCATAACAGGAAATCGGCTTTATCAAATATCTTTTTTACTTAAAATACCCATTAAAAAAGCATTCTATTCCTCATCAAATTTTCCACCATCTGCGTCACAGTTTGTTGTAAATATAATAATACATTCTACCTCTGGTGAAAGACAACCATCTGCACTTTGAAGTTGTACTGTCAAATTGTATGTTCCTGGTGCCGAAGCAAGTGCTGGATCTAATACATCATCCGTAATATCTGCTGTTCCTAAATTGTCAATAAAAGCAGCACAAGTTCCACCATAAATTACAATTGAAGTTCCTGCCGTATTCGCATTGCCATCTGATAAGTTTAAAGGAACGGGGTCACCACATAAATCAACTGTTGTAGGACAAGTCAATACTGGATCTGGTAAACACTCACAGTCTTCCATAAACATCGCATTGCAAGAGGCATCTGCACAGAAGTTCCCTGCTAAGGCAGCAGCATCGAAAGGTGCGCCCACAGTTACTGAAGCTTGTGCGCCTGCCAACTCTGTATCCAATACATTTACTGCATAAACTTCATAAGTAATGACATTACCCATCGCATCTACATCTGGCACCATAAATATTCCTGTTATATTGACCATCGCAACATTACCAGTACCATCTACCAAAGCATAGAACATACTGTAACCATTTCCGTTTCCTGCTGCTTGTGCATTGATGTTAAGTGAACCACCAGCAGCACATTGTGTACAGTCACAAACTGTTTGGGCTGCACAATTCAGTTGAAGGACATCATACATAATCATACAACCTGGATTCCCTTCATCCTCAATAGTTAAAGTTTCTTTTGTATTTTGATCAACATATGTAAAGCCTGTTACAGTTCCTGTTGCTGCTAAACCTGCTGTTCCATTTATAGTAAATGGTCCAACTCCGTTCATAATGGTGTAAGATATATCATAAGTTCCCCCTACTGCTGGGCAAGTTGGAAAAGCAGATACCATAATATCACAAGCGGAACAAGTTTCCGGAACATCAATCATTACCTCAAAAGTACAAGTAGGATCAACATCATCAACAATAGTAATTGTAACTGTTGTTCCTGCCAATGCCCCAATGGTAACGTTTGGAGAAGTATACCCCGCAGCACCATAATTTCCTGCTTCAGCAGTACCAAGTCCTAAGGCTGCACCATCGAAAGTATAAGTTGATAAGCCTGCATCCATTTGTGTTACATCTAATGTAAAGGTAAAGAAATCATCTGTATCTAATGGTGAAGTTCCATTGTTATCACAAGCACTTGGTGTCGCTGTTGCAGCAGTAATATCACAAGCAACACAAAGATATTCGCTAAGTGTTGTACAGTCTGAACAATCTGGTTTTCCAGCATCTACAACGCATATTTGTAAACCTTGCTCTAAATCAGTTGCGTCTCCAGGATAATCAGCTGCTGGAACAGCAATTACACCAGCAACTGGCGTATAAGTACCAATTAGTGTGGTTGGATTATTGGTCGCAGCAGGATCAACATATACTTCAAACATACCACCTGCACTACCATTCATTGAAGTAAAAGAAACATCTAAAGTATAAGAGTTGTCACCTGTTCCTGGCACAGTACATACTTGAGATGCTGAGAGTCCATTTATTTCACAAAGCAATTCAGGACATTCAGGAATATTAACTGTCGTAGTCCCTTGACATAAATTATTACAATCATCCCGAACCGTGACAATTGCACCTAACACTGCTGTGGTCGGACCGGCAACTGTAAAAGTGGCTGGACTTGTCATGGTTGAAAAGCCTCCACCATTGAATTCTACCTCAACAGTACCACTTGTCATAGATTCAGTCCAAGTAACAACAATTTCTGCATCATCTCCATTACAAGAAGCGACTGCCGTTACAGCACTAATAGAACACATGGCTGGCGAAGGAGCGACTGGCCCTACCAAAGTCCCAGTATTATCATAACCTAAAGCATCTCCGTCCCCATTACCACCATTCCCAGAAGCATATGTAACTGAATTTATAACTCCAGAACCATCATTTAATTCAACTGTTTCCCCTCCATTACCCAGCGCACCAAAATTATCAACTATGTCAAAAGTGAAGTTAGTACAAGCACCTTTTCCAACAGTTAAAGAACCACCAGCAGGAAGCACAGTTGTACCAGAGTTTAAAGCACCAGGAAAAGTATAAGAAATACCATTTTGTATGTCCCATCCTGATATATCAACAGCTGCTGCACCATCATTTGTAACAACAACGTATTCACAATCGGTATCACTACCAGTACAACCAGCAGGATTGTAACTCAATTCAGAAATATAAACTTGCCCAAAACTTTCAAGACCAAAGCCTAAAGAAAGCAGCAAGAATAGAGATAAAAATTTATATTTATTTAAAAATTTCATTATCATTCTAATTTTAAAATTTAACAATGTTCATTTCAATTAGAAATGATTAATTACTTGGATTTGCAGGAAAAGCACCGCCTGCATCACAACCAGGAACTTCGCCTTTAGGTGCTGTAAAAGGACCAAAAGTATTATTACAAGCACCATCTGCTGCATCAGCAACGTTAATCCAAATTTGAGTCATACCATCGGCTGCAAGATTTTCAGCACCTGTTACTGGATTAGTACCAGTCCAAGGATCAGAAAAAGCAGTGTCATACGTTACAGTCGTTCCTGTACCTGAAGCACCTGACTCATCAATCGCACCAACAACAATATTAAAATTGCCACAGTCTTCTTCTAACATAACAGTTGGTTCTGGAAAACCACAAGGAGGCGGAGGTACACAAAGATCCATACCAGAGAAAGAACCTGATGGATTTGTTCCGACACCTGTATCTCCTACAACACCATCTTCAGGACAATCACTACCAGGCGCATTGCTTAGACCATAGATAAAAGTAACTTGTGTGATAATGTCTGTGGCTGCTAAACCAGAAACGCCACCAGCATCACCACCACCATTTGGTCCTGTACCAGAACCAGTATCTTCACCATTTTGTCCAGGAGTAGAACCACATACATTGATAGATGCGTTCAAATCATCTCCTTGCATTGTAAAAACTCCCGTTGGACTTGCTATGGCATACTGTGAAATCGTTGTTCCTCCAGCATATTGTGCATTACAGTAAGATGGGATAAGTCCTGTTACGGCTGCTGCCGTATTTAAACCTGCTAATGGTGCACCAAGTGCATCTGTACCTGCTGTCACAAAGCCAATACCATATTCATAGCCTTCAGAACTACCATTGATACTTGACCAATCAAAGTTAAAACCTGAAACTGTCGATGAAAATCCATTTAGGAAATCAACAGTCATGACTATATAGCCATTAACACATTCACAATCATCACTTGTGGTGCCACCAAAGTCTGAACCAGAGCTAGGACCAGGGCAAGGAAGTGGATTACCTCCCCAAGCAGCAGTAATGGCAAAATCGCCATCTTGAGCAGCACAAGCATTTGGGTAAGAGACCACTGCTTCATAGGTTAATTGAATATCACCTGTTCCATCTGCGCCACCTGATTGCGTGGAAGCATCATAAACATCAATAATATCAGTCATTATAGGTCCAACGTTAGGCATTGCTTCTGTGGCGCAAATATCACCTGGCATGAAGTCATCCTCATCAAAATCTAAAGAAAACCCATCGCATTGCGCATTTCCTACCTGACTAACTCCAAATAAGAGTAAGCCGAAAAGAAAGAAAAAATGTAGTTTTAATTTTTTCATTTTTTTGTTTTAGTTTATTATAAATATCTTTTATTTGCTAACCTTAATAATTTGGAGAGAACGGTCAATTGCTTCGTCGGGACGCATGGTCTCGCTATCCGTTCATATCCAAAGCTATGCATTGGATTCCACTGCTATCGAGTCTATTTTGGAGAGGTTTTATGCTCTGCCAAAAAAATTATTTAAGATTGGTTTGTAAAATTAGTTCTCTTAAAACAAGATTATCTAAAGTATTTAGTATAACAAAGAAAATAAATTAATTTCTACTTTTCAAATTATTGAATATCTAACAAACTACATTGTCGCACCATAATCAATCGCTTAAACACAAACACCTGATTATCAACAATATAAATTCACATCAATTTTATAATTGCCTGTATATTAATACATCTTAACGTGCAAAAACACTAAAAATAAAAACGAAAAAATCATTTCTAATTAACAATTTTTTGACAACTTATTTACACAATATACTATAAAAGTAAATACAATACTTAACAAAAATGCATATATATATAGAATGGAGAGGCAATAAAAAAACTAATTAGATATATTATTTATTTTATTAAAAAGAAATAAAGACGTTAAAACTACTAAACTTAATAGCAACAAATGCACTAAAAAAAATAATACAGAAGAATAGAAGTCATGACAGTCTAAAAATAGACCTGATAGTAGCGTTATAGCAATATTTAAGGCTATTATATTGATGCGTTGGCTTGCTATAGTAGCGGATAGCAGGACCGTGTGTCCCGACGAAGCTCTGTCCGTTCTCTCCTAAAAAAGGAATAAAAAACCCCTATTTCAGTAATAGAAATAGGGGTTAGATGTTTTTATTTCGACAAAAAAGCGAAACAAAAAAGACAGTTATTTATGAAAGAATGAATAAAAAGACAGAATTTATTTTTGGTAAAAAAATAGACAAAATAAAAATATAGGGTAAAAACGATATAAAAAAAGCCGATTTCCATAGTTGGAAATCGGCTTTTCAAAGACTTTTATTAGTTCATTTTATTCGTCATCAAATTTTCCACCATCTGCCTCACAATTTGTTGTGAAGATGATGATACATTCTACTTCTGGTGAAAGACAACCATCTGCACTTTGAAGCTGTACGGTGAGGTTGTAGGTTCCTGGTGCCGAGGCAAGCGAAGGGTCCAAGATGTCATCTGTAATATCTGCTGTTCCTAAGTCATCAATGAAAGGCCCAGCAGTTCCGCCATAAATTACAGTGGAAGTACCTGCTGTATTTACATTGCCATCCGATAAATTTAAAGGAACTGGGTCGCCACATAAATCTACCGTTACAGGACAAGTCAATAATGGTTCTGGTAAGCACTCACAGTTTTCCATAAACATGGCAGTACAAGAGGCGTCAAAACAGAAAGCATCAAAAGCTGCATCTGCTGGATCAAATGGCGCACCTGTCGCTATCGCTCCTTGCATCATTGCTAAGTCTCCATCTAATACATTGATGGCATATACTTCATAAACAATAGGTGTTCCGTTGGCATCAACATCCATTAGGTTAGGGAAATTTCCTGTGGTATTCACTGCTGATACATTGCCTGTACCATCTATTAAGACATACAACATGCTAAATCCATTTCCATTGCCTGCTGCTTGTGCGTTGATTTCATAGGCTCCTGTATTACAGCTTGTACAATCACAGATTTCTTGGGCTTCGCAATTTAATTGTAAGACATCATAATCAACTGTACAAAGCGCAAGGTCTGCATCTGTAATCGTTAAAGTTACTTTTGTATTTTGATCTGTATAAGCCAAGCCTGTAATCATGGTTGTACCCGGATATGTAATTGTAGTTGTTCCATCAGTTACGGTAAAGTCTGTACCTGTACCATCTCCTCCTGTAATACTGTTAATCACAATATCATAAGTCGTGCCATCTGCACTACAAATAGGACTTGCCTCCACAATGATTGGATCACAAGTAGGACAAACTCCTGGTGCTGTGACTGCTGTACCTATTGCACTGGTTACAGTTGGGTCAAAATCACAAACACAACGAGTATCTATTTGAACAGAAGTCATTTGGTTATACATTGGTAACATCGTTGACCAAGCACCCATATCTAGAGAGTATTCTAAAGTCGATCCCATAGGACACATCATTGCAGGAGGATCAACAACACCACCACCCAGTGTTACATTGTCAGCTTGACAAACACTTTCTGAAGTGATAACAGCAGGAGGTGCGGTAGCGGCTGCAATGGCGGGGTCGCA
>Ga0209186_1001818_pt1 | contig 15503 bp, 9 predicted proteins | sample SidtaG_FD_187426 | JGI IMG/M metagenome (GOLD analysis project Ga0209186, IMG submission 187426) | Marine algal microbial communities from Sidmouth, United Kingdom - Sidmouth_Male2 metaG (SPAdes) (version 2) | ecosystem: Host-associated > Algae > Red algae > Unclassified | place: Sidmouth, United...
GCGAGCGTGATCGTCGGCACGATCAATCCGGAACACCTAAAGTCCAACTGCGCCGCCGCCAGCGAAGTCGCAGATTCATCGTTGTAGGTAATTTAGAATTCATTCTGAATTCGTCGTGCCGGATTTCCATCCGGCCGCACGCTACTCCACTGTTTCGCGGATCTTAGTGCGCGTTTGCGCGTGTGTGTGGCGTGTGTGGCGTGTTGGTCGCTGCGCGAAGGCAAACGAATTTGGGACAGAGGAATGAGCCCAGTCGGGTATAGCGCTCTTTGGCTCGGCAGTGCGCCGAACACCAGACGGTGGATCTCGCCGCTTCGCGTCGGATTCGAAACCGACGACGATCACGACAACGACCACGAGGCTCAGCCGAATCGTGGTCGTGATCGTGATCGTTTTCGTAATCGGCAAAGATGCGTTGAGTGCGCGGCCGAACGGCCGCTGGGTGCTTACGGCCAATCCTAGACGCGTCGTCGCATGGGAATACGTCAAGCGAGGCGGCAGGTAATTTAGAATTCATTCTGAATTCGTCGTGACGGATTTCAGTCCGGCCACACGCTACTCCACTGTTTCGCGGATCTTAGTGCGCGTTTGCGTGTGTGTGTGGCGTGTGTGGCGTGTGTGGCGTGTTGGTCGCTGCGCGAAGGCAAACGAATTTGGGGCAGAGGAATGAGCCCAGTCGGGGATAGCGCTCTTTGGCTCGGCAGTGCGCCGAACACCAGACGGTGGATCTCGCCGCTTCGCGTCGGATTCGAAACCGACGACGATCACGACAACGACCACGAGGCTCAGCCGAATCGTGGTCGTGATCGTGATCGTTTTCGTAATCGGCAAAGATGCGTTGAGTGCGCGGCCGAACGGCCGCTGGGTGCTTACGGCCAATCCTAGACGCGTCGTCGCATGGGAATGGGTCAAGCGAGGCGGCAGGTAATTTAGAATTCATTCTGAATTCGTCGTGACGGATTTCAATCCGGCCGCACGCTACTCCACTGTTTCGCGGATCTTAGTGCGCGTTTGCGCGTGTGTGTGGCGTGTGTGGCGTGTTGGTCGCTGCGCGAAGGCAAACGAATTTGGGGCAGAGGAATAAGCCCAGTCGGGGATAGCGCTCTTTGGTTCGGCAGTGCGCCGAACACCAGACGGTGGATCTCGCCGCTTCGCGTCGGATTCGAAACCGATGACGATCACGACAACGACCACGAGGCTCAGCCGAATCGTAATCTTGATCGTTGTCGTAATCGGCAAAGATGATGAGCCCAGTCGGGGATAGCGCTCTTTGGTTCGGCAGTGCGCCGAACACCAGACGGTGGATCTCGCCGCTTCGCGTCGGATTCGAAACCGACGACGATCACGACAACGACCACGAGGCTCAGCCGAATCGTGGTCGTGATCGTGATCGTTTTCGTAATCGGCAAAGATGCGTTGAGTGCGCGGCCGAACGGCCGCTGGGTGCTTACGGCCAATCCTAGACGCGTCGTCGCATGGGAATGGGTCAAGCGAGGCGGCAGGTAATTTAGAATTCATTCTGAATTCGTCGTGACGGATTTCAATCCGGCCGCACGCTACTCCACTGTTTCGCGGATCTTAGTGCGCGTTTGCGCGTGTGTGTGGCGTGTGTGGCGTGTTGGTCGCTGCGCGAAGGCAAACGAATTTGGGGCAGAGGAATGAGCCCAGTCGGGGATAGCGCTCTTTGGCTCGGCAGTGCCGCCGAACGCCAGACGGTGGATCTCGCCGCTTCGCGTCGGATTCGAAACCGACGACGATCACGACAACGACCACGAGGCTCAGCCGAATCGTGGTCGTGATCGTGATCGTTGTCGTAATCGGCAAAGATGCGTTGAGTGCGCGGCCGAACGGCCGCTGGGTATTTACGGCCAATCCTAGACGCGTCGTCGCATGGGAATGGGTCAAGCGAGCCGGCAGGTAATTTAGAATTTATTCTGAATTCGTCGTGACGGATTTCAATCCGGCCGCACGCCGACAAGCCTTCCGAGCCATGAAATTCCGCCCCGCACTACTACGGCGCTAAACGGGACGCGCATCGCGCACCCCACAACTCGCAACTCGCATCACGCAACTCGTCAGTCTTCCGCTGCGTCGAGTTCCTGCATCACATCGTACAAGCGATCGAGCGCGCCTTGGATAACAGAAAATTCCTGGCGGACCTTTTCGATCCGCTCCGAACTGCGGTCGTGCACGTGTTCGAGGTATTTGCGGCGGGCGGAAACTTCACGAAGGCGCTCGGTCAGTTCTTTGACCTTCGCGCTGGATTCCATGAGCGCTTGGCTAAGGTCGCCGACTGGCGCTTGAACTGGAGTTCGGGTAGCTGCCACACCAGCCACACCAGCGGCGGCAGAAACGGCGGTTCCCGTGGCAGACATCCCACCGCTGCTGGCCTTTACCGGCTGGGGCACGGTCATTTGATTGGTACACTCAGGGCAGGTGATGACATAACCCGCCCCTCGTGGATCGATCGCCATGCTCTTGCCGCAATGGGGGCATTCAAAGACAATATCTTGGTCAAGTACTTGGTTTACCATGGTGTAAGTTCTCCCGTTTTGGAACAGAATACACCCTGCTTAGTGGCTCGTCAAATCGTTCAGGGACTTTGCAAATTCGCGAATAAACACCGGCTGGCCGAACGCTTCGGCCCGCGCACGGATCCCCTCACGCGACCACGCCCCGGACGCGGCCATCTCGCCTGCCCGCTCGACGCCTTGATTTAGCGAACCCACCGTAAGTTCGTCAAAAAACACGCCGGTTTCCCCGCCCACCACGGTCTCCAGCGCCCCACCCCGTCCGAACGCGACCACCGGGCGGCCGCAGGCCATCGCCTCCAAGGGCACGATGCCGAAATCCTCTTCGCCAGGAAATACGAGCAAGCGGCAGCGCTGATACAACGAACGAATTTCCTCGTCCGAACGCCGTCCGAGCAGTTCCACGTTCGGACCCGCCACCGCGCGCAGCTTGTCCCAGTCGCCGCCCACACCGACCACCTTGAGTTTTCGACCCGACGCCGTGTACGCCGCCACCGCCAAGTCCACCCGCTTGTAGGGAACCAAAGCCGAAACAATCAGGTCGAAATCTTCGGCCGCGTCCGCCTCCCCCAAGTGAAAATAATCCGCGTCCACCGGCGGGTACACCACGTCGGCTTGCCGGTCGTAAAATCGTTCGATCCGTTTGCGCACGTGGTGGCTGATCGCCACGAACTTGTCCACGCGCGAGGCGGTGCGCGCGTCCCATTTTCGCAACGAACCCAAGACCGGTTTCAACAAAGGCGCCCGCCACCCAAAATATTCGCGCTGGAACAACCACGCGTAGCGCATCGGCGTGAAGCAGTAACAGAGGTGTTTGGTGTCCGGATTTGTCTGCAGGCTTTTTGCGACGCAGTGGCTGGTGCTGATCAACACCTCCGCGTCCGGACGCGGCAGGTGGTTCACGGCGTGCGGAAAGAACGGCAGAAAGTTGCGGTAGCGCTTCTGGATGCCCGGCACTTTTTGCAGCCAGCTAGTGCGGATCACCCGGTTGCGGATCGGTTCGCTGACCACATCGGGCTGGGCGATCAGGGTGAACAACTCGGCTTCCGGAAAGCCGCGGCAGAGCAGTTCGAGCACCCGTTCGCCACCGCGCATGCCGGTCAGCCAGTCGTGGCAAAGGGTTACGCGCAGCTCGCGCCATTGTTCGGGAACATCCATAAAAGAAGCTGGCTAGTTGATCCGCAGTGCTGGGTCAATCCGGCTGTCTAGGAATTTGACGGACGACTCACATATGCGGTAGAATACGGCATGAACGGTTGCAAGAAACAGCAGGGTTTCACTCTGATCGAACTCTTGGTGGTCATTGCGGTAATTGCCCTCCTCGCGGCGATTGTCGTCCCCAGCATTAGCAGCGCCATCACGACCGCCCGCGAGACGCGGTGTGCGATGGAGTTGAGTTCGCTGACCAAGGGCGCGTTGTTCTACTCGATTGAACATGACGGCAAGTTGCCTGACATTACTCGGGTCGGCGGTCCGACTGGCGGCCAGCAGGGGCAATTTTCCTACTGGACCACGAAGTATTGGAAAGACTGGTTCCTCGACGAAGCTGGCATGACGCGCGACGCGTTTTACAGTGCCTCCAACAAGAAATGGAACCGCGACGATTTCTGGACCTTTAACGGCGGATCCAGAGTGGTCATCGGTCGGTTCTATTTTGGTGTGCCACGCTACAACCAACCCGATGTGTTCGGCATGTTGCAGAACAAGCCAGCCGACGCGTTCATGCCGCTGTTCCCGGAAGCGCCCGAGACCGAGTCCTACTACCCGATGTTGTTCGCCGATCTCAACCGGCAGTATCCGACGGGTTCGGGTGACAACTGGGTGACGCCCGGCGATCCCAACCGCTGGGGTTCGAACCATCTCTATGGCACCAACCCTTGGCCGAAGATTAACCACATCGCCAACGTGGACGGTAGCGTACACAAAATTCCAGGCAGCGAAGTGAAGTACCGTTTCACTTGGGCCGGGTCCGAGATTTACTGGTAGGCCGCGCCCTCGGGCTCATTCACCTCATGCTTCTCCCTCTCGCTATCGTCGTACTGGTCGCGCTTTGCATTGCCTTCTTTTTGAAACGTCAGGAAATCATGGAGGGCCCGCTGATTGACGCGCTGATCGGCGTGCTCGTTCTGCTCGCCATCGGTTTGATGATCCCGAGCGTCTTCATGCGTTCGAGCGCGCCGAGTCCCGGCACCGACTTCGAACAAGCGGCGGCCTGGAAGCTCGGCCAACTGGTTTCCAAGAGCCGCGACGCCGGCGAGGTCGTAGTGTTTCTCGACGGCGCGCTCAAAGGCACCGCCAGCCACGCAGCGCAGCGCGCTGGCATCGAAGAGGCGCTGTCCGGCAAACTCACACCGGTGTGGTCGGACCTCTCCGCTGACGGCGGCGGCGAGTTCGGCGCGCTGGACGGCTTGGACACCGCCTCCACCCGCGCCAAGGCGATCTATGCGGCCGTGCAGGCGGCCAACGAACCGGTCGCGGTCCTCTCGATGGTGCCGATCACCAAACACATTCCGGAAGCCTTGCTCGACCGAATCCCTCTTGTGTTCACGTACGAACAGGACGAGTCGGAGGTGTTTCGCAAGCGTCTGGAGTTCGGCGAATACGGCGCCGTGATCATACCGCGTTCGGACTCGGACAACACCAAAAAGCCAGCCCGCGCCTTGCAGCAACGCTTCGAGCAACGGTTCGAAGTCGTTCGGTAGCCACGCCTCGCCACGCCCGTCTTGGCTTTCCTTCCGCAAACCACACAAGGCTGCCATTCCTTTGCCCCAAATTCTTTTGCCTCCGCGCAGCGGTCTAAGCCGCATCCGCGAAACAGCCGAGCACCGCAGAGCAGAAGTCCGGCAGACTCTAGCGGAAAGATCACCACACTTTTCGGTCGCCTGCCCGCTCCGGAAACGAGAACATATGAGGTATGAAGCTCTCCGTTTTTCTCACGTCCCTGCTCCTGCTTTCTGGGTTCGCCACGAACACCAACGCGGCCCCGCCGAACATCCTCGTCATCATGGCGGACGACTGCACCTACAACGACCTGCCGCTCTACGGCGGCCAGAACGCCAAGACCCCGAACCTTGACCAGCTCGCCAGCCAAGGGTTGACCTTCAACAAGGCTTACCTCGCTGAGGCGATGTGTCAGCCCTGCCGCGCCGAGCTATACACCGGGCAATACCCCGTGCGCAACGGCTGCGCCTGGAACCACTCTGCCTCGCGTCCAGAAACCCGCAGCATGCCGAACTACCTGACTCCGCTCGGCTACCGCGTCGGGCTCGCGGGCAAACTACACGTCAAACCGACCTCGGCTTTCCCCTTCGATCCGGTTCCGGGCTTCGACCCAAACTGCGTTCGAAATCCGACCGCCGCTCACGACTTGGAAGGCGTCCGCTCGTTCATCGCCGACAAAGAAAAACCGTTCTGCCTCACCGTCGCCCTCGTCGAACCCCACGTGCCCTGGGTCATGGGCGACGCCTCCGCCTACCCGCCAAAGAAAATCAAACTGCCGGCCAATATCGCCGACACGCCCCGAACCCGTGAAGACTTCGGCAACTACCTCGCCGAGATCACCTACATGGACGGACAAGTCGGCGAGATTCTCAAGACGCTCGACGACGCCGGCCAAGCCGACAACACGCTCGTGCTGTTCACCTCCGAACAGGGTTCGCAGTTTCCCGGCTGCAAATGGACCAACTTCGACACCGGCATCCACACCGCTCTCGTCGCCCGCTGGCCCGGCGTTGTCCCGGTCGGCAAACGCACCGACGCCATGGTGCAATACACCGATATCCTGCCCACCCTCCTAGAGCTCGCCGGGGCCGACCTCACCCCGGCACGTGAACCCGGGCCAACGCTGCAGCAAGAATCGCCCTTCCCGTTCAACGGCACCAGCTTCGTCAAGGTGCTCCGCGGTGAAAGCGAAACCCACCGGACCTACACCTACGGTTGCCACAACAACGTGCCCGAGGGTCCGCCCTACCCGATCCGCACCATCAGCGATGGCAGCCACCGCCTGATTCTCAACCTCCGCCCTGACGAGGTCTACCTCGAGAAACACCTCATGGGCGGCGGCCGCAAAAACAACCCGTACTGGTCCACTTGGATGCAGGAAAGTTTCAACTCGCCGGCCACCTACGCGCTGATCAAACGCTACATGCACCGCCCCGCCGTCGAACTCTACCACACCGCCAAGGATCCCTACGAGATGACCAACCTCGCCGACAAGAAGCCCGAACTCGTCGCCCGACTGAAAACCGAACTCGAAGGTTGGATGACCCGCCAAGGCGACCCCGGCGCGCCCCAGGATACCCGCGAGGCCTTGCAAGCCGCGCGCAAGGGCGAGCACCTGTTTCCGGTTGAGAAGTAGGTAGTTCAACCCCCTGGAGGGCGAGGGGCCTCCCGAGCCGAGGGACAGGCATATGGCAAGCGTTTGCCATCGTGTGGCAAGCGTTTGCCATCGTGTGGCAGGACTTTGCCACGCTATGGCAGAGGTTTGCCACACAACATTCGTCCTGTTGTTCGAGAGCCAACCTGACTTTTACCGACCAAAAGCCGCGCGGACTTGGCATCTCAACCGATTCTGGGGTATAAGAGTCTCCGCTCATGGCCAGCCTCGAAGAAATTAAACAGGACATCCTCTCCCGCGTCGACATTATCGACGTGGTCGGCCAGTACGTTCAGTTGAAGCGAAACGGACGAGATTACAAAGGGTTGTCCCCCTTTACTAAAGAGAAGACGCCCTCCTTTGTGGTCCATCCGGACGAACAATTTTTCAAATGCTTCTCCACCGGCGAGGCGGGCGACATCTTCACCTTCATGATGAAGGTCGAGGGCATGGACTTCATGACCGCGTTCAAAACGCTTGGCAAACGCGCCGGGCTACCGGTCGAGGACATGCTCGATCGCAACAAAGGACGCGGCGGGCCCAACAAAGAACGCCTCTACTCGCTGATGGGCGGCATCGCCCTGCACTACCGCGAACTCCTGCTTAAGGACCCACGCGCCGAGGAGGCGCGCGCCTACGTGACGCGACGAAATCTCGACGGCGAAATCGGCGACGCCTTCCTGATCGGCTACGCGCCGGAAGCCTGGGACACGGTCGAAACCTGGGCCAAAGAAAACGGCTACGGCGATAAGGAACTCGAACTCTCCGGCATGCACTCGTTTAAGGAACGCGATGACGGAACGCGCAGCCACGGCTACGACCGCTTCCGCGACCGCCTGATGTTTCCGATTCGCAACGAGATCGGACGCGTGATCGGATTCAGCGGACGCATCCTCGACCCGGCCAAATCCAACGCCAAATACGTCAACAGTCCCGAGACCACCCTGTTTAGGAAATCAAAGGTCCTCTACGCCGTCGACCTCGCGCGCAAAGCCATGGTCGAAAGCCGGACCGCGATGATCTGCGAGGGCCAGATCGATGTCATTCGATGCCACCAACATGGCTTCACCAACGCGGTTGCCGCTCAGGGCACTGCCCTCACCACCGATCACGCCAAAGTGCTGAAGCGGAGTGCCGACGATATTCTGCTCGTCATGGACAGCGACGCCGCTGGCGTGAAGGCCGCGTTGAAAAGTGGCGAGGTCTTTCTCGAGTCCGGACTCGCGGTCAAAGTCGCGGTGCTGCCCGAAGGCGACCCCGACACCATCCTTGAGGAACAGGGCAAGGACGCTTTTGAAAAGATTTTGAACGAGTCCAAGTCGTTCATGGATTTTCAGATCGATGTGCTTACCGGCATCGACGATCCCACCACCCCGACCGGACTCAGCCGGATCACCCAAAGTCTGTTGGAGTCGGTGGTGCGCATTCCCTCCGCCGTCCGCCAAGAGCAGTTCCTCATGGGCGCCTCCCAACGACTCGGCATCTCGGTCGACGCGCTGCGCAAGGATCTTGAAAAAACCGTCCAACCAAAATACGCCCAAGACCGAGCCCGGCGTAGTGCCCGAGCGGAAAATCGGCGCCGTGATTCCGTGCCGGCCGAGGTCTACATTCGGCCCTCGACCCACAGCGAACCCGAGGCGGCCTTGCTACGCCTGCTGCTGCTCCACCCGGAAACCCGTGAGCTCGCCACTACTTACCTGCGCTCCGACTGCATCGGTCATCCGACCGTGCTCGCCGTGTTCGAAGAAGTGGCCCACTCTAATAATCCCAACCACCCCGAACGAGACGCCTTTCTCGCCATCCTCTCCGCCCACCCGGATTGTCCAGACGGATTAGCCGAGCAGCTGTCCATCTCCCAGCCCGATGCCAGTACCGAAATGGGCGGCCCAATGGAGGCCATGCACGACATCATCCGGCGCCTTCATATCGAACGAATCAAGCGTCGGCGCGAGGAACTCACCCACCTTTACAACCAGTCCGGGGAGATCAAACGGCAGCGTTTGTGGACCGAAATTGCCCAGATCACCAGGCAGTCAAAAGAATTTGAGGGAAATAATTGGGGAAAAGCGTCAGATTTGATACGTATTATCTTTGGCACGGATCAAGAGAAGCCGACGTTTTAAATTGACGAACGGCACCACGAAATCACAGATTCTCCGGCCTCCCCCTCACAGGTATTTTCTATAAACAACTATTTATCAACGTGTTATGCCATCCAGCGGAACAACAAAAACCAAGATTTCGAGCAGCAAACCGAAGAAGAAAACCACTTCGAAAGGCAAAACTAAGCCGTCCACCAAAGCCAAAAAGCCGGTTGCCAAAAAGAAATCGGCCAAAAAAACGGCCGTAAAGAAGACCAAATCTACGAAGTCCACCCCTAAGTCCACCCCCAAGTCCACGGCGAAAAAGCCGGCGAAGAAGGTCTCCACGACAAAAAAAGCATCCGCCAAGAAGAAGGCTTCGACGAAAAAAGCCGCCGCGAAAAAACCGACCAAAAAAGCCGCTAAGACGAAGGCTCCGGCGAAGAAAGCCAAGACTAGTTCGAGCAAAAAAGCTGCCGCGAAAAAATCGACCGCGAAGAAAAAGGCGACGAAGACGGCATCTGCCAAGAAAGGCAAGAAGGTCGAGCCGGTGGAGCGCTCGGACATCACCTCCGAGGAACGCCAAGACCGTAACGCCCGTCTAAACGCGCTCATCGAGAAGGCCCGCCAGAACGGATTTTTGATGATTGCCGAGGTGGACACGGCCTACGATGATCTCGGCGAGAGCGCCGAAGAGTACCGCAGCAACGCGCACGCCATGCTCAAGCAGATGGACATTAAAGTCCTGAAGCCGGAAGAACTCGAAGGCTTCAAGAAAGTCACCGCTCGCGCCGAGGCCCAACGCCAGTCCGATAAGATGGACGTGCTTGACGATCCTGTCCGCATGTACCTGAAGCAGATGGGTACCGTGCCGCTCCTCACCCGTGAGGAGGAAGTTGCCATCTCCAAACGCATCGAGGAAGCGGAGATCGCCTCAAAACGATTGTTCAACAACATGGGCTGCGCCACCGAAGCCTATCTCGGCCTGCTCGACCGGCTAGAGAACGGCGGCGAGCGCTTCGACCGAGTCATCAGCGACAAACACGTTGAGAGCCGCGAAAAGTATTTCAAAGTTCTGCCGCGAATCCGCACCAACATCGAACGGGGTCACGAAGGCCTCGGCAAACGCTTCGAAGCGTACTGCAAGATGAAGAAAGGCAAGGCGCGCCTCAAGGAACATAAAGGCATCATCGAATCGCGTAAACGCCTCGCCTCCCACTTTGAAAAACTCCATTTCAAGCAAAAGGCGGTCGAGGACATCGTATCCGTCGCCGACGATTACTACATGCAGTTCGCGGCGGCGCGCCGCGACTGTGAAAAGTTGGAGAGAAGCAAGCGCCGCAGCAAGCGTTCCGACGAACGGCTGGAAGAGTGCAAGGACCTCATCGACGCGCAGCAATCGCTCCAGCGCATGGAGACCGAGGAGTACGAGAGCCACTACAACGAACTTGCCCATTGGATGGCCAAGGGCCATCAAGCCAAGACCGAGATGGTCGAGGCCAACCTGCGCTTGGTGATTTCCATCGCGAAAAAGTACACCAACCGCGGCCTGTCGTTCCTCGACCTCATCCAAGAAGGCAACATGGGCCTGATGAAAGCGGTGGAGAAGTTCGAATACCGCCGTGGCTACAAGTTCAGCACCTACGCGACCTGGTGGATCCGCCAGGCCATCACGCGTTCGATCGCGGACCAAGCGCGGACTATCCGCATCCCCGTGCACATGATCGAAACGATCAACAAACTCATGCGCATTCAGAAACAACTGGTGCAGGAGTTCGGTCGCGAACCAACCCCGGAAGAGATTGCCGAGGAAATGACCCTCGCGGTGGACCGCGTTCGCGCCATTCTCAAGATCGCCCAACAACCGATCTCGCTGCAAAGCCCGATTGGCGACAGCGAAGACACCAACTTCGGCGACTTCATCGAGGACAAAACCGCGGACAACCCAGCGGAGATGACGGCCCACTCTCTCCTTCAAGATCGCCTCAAAGAAGTGCTGACCACCCTCACCGAACGCGAGCAGGAAGTGCTCACGCTCCGCTTCGGCCTCGCCGATGGCTACCCGCGCACGCTGGAGGAAGTCGGACGCAAGTTCGATGTGACCCGCGAACGCATCCGCCAAATCGAAGCCAAAGCCCTGCGCAAAATGCGCCACCCCACCCGTCTGCGCCAACTCGAGGGCTTCCTGCCCAGCGATGGTGGCAACAACGGTCCGACGTTCTAAGAGCGTCCAAGAACGAACCGAGCCAGAGGGCCACCGCCATTATAGAACATGTGGGTGGCCCTCCTGCTTTTTACCAGCCGGGGAAGGATCGCAGAAAAACGCGGCGTACGCGGAATTTCTAGTCCGTGATTCCTCCGTAAACCAAACAAAGGTGCCATTCCTTTGCCTTAAGTTTTTTCGCCTGCACATAGCGTTCTAACCACACGCAGCCGCCTGTAGCGCCGTCTTCTAGGCGGTGTCGGTACGCGGGCTTCTAACCCGCTGACCATTACCCTAAGGTAATATTTTTCCGCTGGGCGAAATCGCTCGGGTGAAAATCGAAAAACGGCTATCATCACGGAAAGGCTACTGATGAAAGCGTACTGCGAAATCTGTGAAAGCGAAGTGAACGCCACCAAGACGGGCATGGCGGAATCTACCTGCGATGCGTGTGGCTCGCTGATCAAAGTGGCGGAGGATCTGATTCAACCGGAGGCGACCCAATATCTCAAGGAAGGTCCGATTGACACGTTAACCCTTCCCCCCGGCATCCTCTGGCAAAGCCAAGCCGGGCAGAACCTGATGGAAATTCTGGATCAGATCTCCCAGACCCCAACACGCCGCTACCGTCTTGGCAGCATGCTCGGCAAGGGGGCGATGGGTCGCATCGTCCGGGCCGGCGACAAGGATCTGGCGCGGGAAGTCGCGATGAAATTTATGCGACATCCCGAACGCGCGAGTCCGGCGGCCCTGCGTCGCTTCATCCGCGAGGCACAAATCACCGCCCGTTTAAAGCACACCAATATCGTCTCCGTTTACGAACTCGGCTTGAACGAGGAGGACCACCTCTTCTACACCATGGAACAAGTTGAGGGTCAGACCTTAAAAACTATTTTGGACGGACTCCGCGCCCGTGATCCCGCCCACCAAAAAGCGTATCCATTGCCGCGCCTCCTCAACTTGTTCGCCATGGTTGGCAGCGCTATGGAACACGCCCACCGTCGCGGCATCATCCACCGTGACCTCAAGCCGGAAAACATCATGGTGACCGAGGATGGCGAGGCGCAGGTGCTCGACTGGGGTCTGGCCACGTTCATCGACCAAGACGACGGCGAGCTGTTCGCCAACGCCTCCGAACTTCTCGCGACGGACCCCATGCAGGCCTTCTGCTCCGGGAACGGCAAAGTCGTCGGCACGCCCCTCTACATGTCGCCCGAACAAGCCCGCGGCAACGAGCTCGACGCGCGTTCGGACATCTATACCCTCGGCACCTTGCTCCATGAAATCCTCGGCCTCGAATACTCGGTAGATGGATCCACCTCCGACGAGGTGATCGAAAACATCAAGGCCAACCGAACACGGCCGCTCGTGGCAAGGTCCCCCCACGGCAAGGGCGCGCTGCCCAAACCGCTCACCGCCATCGCGGCCAAGGCGATGGCCCATCAGCCGGATCAACGATACCAACAGGTCAGCGCCCTGCTCGGCGATCTCGACTTGGTTCAACGCGGCTTCGCAGCCAAGGCCGAACAAGCGGGATTCGCGCAACGTGCCGCCTTGTTTTTCAAACGCAACAAAGCCGTGTCCACGATCAGCCTCGGCCTGTTCTCCATCATCCTCCTGCTCGCTGCACGCAGCCAATTCCTGCTGCACTCGTTGACCCAAGAGGAGCAAGCGCGCCTGACGCAGGCCCATGCCAGCGCCCCGGCCTTTTTCGCAGCCGCAAAGAAACTCCTGCCAGACCAGCAGTTCGACGCTGCCCTCGTCAACGTCGAACAAGCCTTGGAATACGATCCGTCCATCCAGGAAGCCCAACTGCTGCACGCCTATTTGCTGGCCGAGCGAAACGACTTTGAGGCTGCGGTGAACAGCGCCCGATTCGCGGGCTCGAACCAACCCGCGCTCCACTTTCTGAAGCAAATCCAAACCGGTGACACCGCCGCGATTCGTGGACTGGCCGAGCAGGCGGACGACGATGGCTACCACAGCTTGAGTTCGGCCCTATTCGCCAATCTCGGGGCGGTCTCGGAGTCTCCCACCACCGAGCAACTCGACCGCTGGCGAAAACAACTCGACGCCGTCCGCCCCGGACTCGGTGCATTACTCCGGACCAACCAAGGCGAGCTACACCTCCACCTTGGCAACGGCGTCAACCTCACCAGTCTCAATGGCCTGCGCGGCATCCGGCTTAACGTGCTGAACACCGGAGACCTGCTGAAAGGCGACCTGCCAGACAACACGCTCAGCCTCGACCCCCTGCGCGGGATGCCGCTCCGTTCGTTCAGCTCCCGTGCCGCGATCACCGACCTCGAACCCATTGTCTCACCCTCACTTAAGGTGGTCGATTGCCCCTTCAATCCGCGCGCCAACACCTGCAACTGGGAGGTACTCGAAGGTCTAATGCTCGACGCGTTTACTCTCCATCGGGGGTACTTTCCGCGCAAGCTGAAGGTCCGTAAACTCAATATCGTCTCCCATCTTCTGGAGGACTACACTTGGTTCGACGAGGTCGAAGGGCTTCAGGAAGTGCGTTTTGTGAACACCGACTGGAAGGAGTACCCCAAATACAAACTCGACTCGCTCACGCGCATTCCAACCCTCCACGACATCAGGGTCGACCGCGAGGTTCGAATCAGCCGCGAGACCATCGACATCCGCCCCGAAGTCCCCTCGGTCGATCTCGCCAAACTCGAGGCGCTGCTCGGCGGCATCAAAAACGAAACCGAGCTCACCGAATGGTGGCGCCATCACTGGGCGTTGATGCACTACCTGCTGACCGTCCGCCAAGGCGGCGAGGCGGAACGGCCCGACTCCCCCTTGATCATGCAGGTCGGCGACCAGATGTGGGCCCTCTGCCATAGCCTGTTCTGGATGAAACCGCACTATTGCGACTATCTCGGCATTAGTCCGGCCTCGATCCACAGCCAAGCCGAACGCGACGCGGCCAACCACCTGCTCGCACAACTGAAGCTGTCGCAGACGACCCCGTCCATCGTACTCAACACCCGCCGCGCCGGCGATCACTACGAGTGGCTTGATGGCCGCGAGTGGAACGCCGAATTCATGAACGTCCCGCCCAACGCCCGCCATGCCCGCCGACTCCTGCTCTCCGGCGACACCTGCACGAAGCAAGGTTCCGGGGCTAATTTTCGTCTGTACAGCTGGCCCGTCGGCGGGCCGGAACCACGCAATCTGAAACAATTCATCGAGGAATGGTACCCCGTGTACCCGCCCTTGGAACACGAGGGAAAATGGTACAGCGTGCAGGGAAGGCTCGTATCGTACGCCGCCGCCAAGGAGATCGCCAACGTCTACGGGGCAAAACTGGCGACGCTCGGGGACATCACCCTGAACCCAACGCTCCGTGAGGAAATCAAGAAAACCACGGGCGAAACGACCATCTCGCTCTGGGTGGGCGGGAAGAAAAGGCAGGCCGACCCCGCCATGGCTTGGGCCAAACAAGGGGCCAGTGAGCCGAATCAGGTGGGCTGCAACGAACGGCTCGGATTTATCCTCGAATGGAACAAGGCCGAGGATGTGCCGGAAATGAAACCAGCGGCCGCGAGAGGTTTTCAGAAAGTCCGCGTGTTCCAAGGAAGGGAATACTTCATCGGCCGCAAGGAATCTACCTGGCTAAGGGCTTGGCACGAGTCGGAGCGCCTCGGCGGCGAATTCGCCTGCGCCGAAACAGCGGAGGAACTCCGCTTCATCCGCGATACATTTGTCGGTCACAAAGGCCTGTGGATCGGCGGCTACCCATGGGGCGCAACGGACGAGATTCCCCACGGACATTGGCGCTGGCTCAGTACCAAAAAAGCGGTCGATCTTCCGCGCGAAGCATGGAAGGTGGACGTTGATGTTTGGAATGCGGGATCGCGGCTAACATTACTGGCCCGAGACGGTCTGGGCATCGCGCCGGCCGAAACCCCTCTGCCCTTTCTCGTCGAACGCCCCGTGCGCCAAGCACCGGCCCCAATGCCATAAAGACGCACCGCCCCCATCCAGCGAGTTGATCTTTTTCAAGACCGCGGGTACCTGATTGTCGTGAACCGTCGATTCTGGATTTCCATCGTGCTGCTATGCGGCCTCGGCCTACCGCTGATTGCAGCGGTGGATCTCGACGGCGACGGCATGAGTGATCTCTGGGAACTGCTGCACGCGGCACAAGGCTTGGCCGCGAACGCGGACAGCGACGGCGACCGCCTCGACAACCGCTCGGAAAGCATTGCTGGCACCGATCCGTTCGATCGCGCCTCGACCCTATCGATCGAGGGCGTGCGCACGGTTCGGAGTGGCAATGTCAGTGGCAGCGGCAG
>Ga0209186_1001819_pt1 | contig 15503 bp, 18 predicted proteins | sample SidtaG_FD_187426 | JGI IMG/M metagenome (GOLD analysis project Ga0209186, IMG submission 187426) | Marine algal microbial communities from Sidmouth, United Kingdom - Sidmouth_Male2 metaG (SPAdes) (version 2) | ecosystem: Host-associated > Algae > Red algae > Unclassified | place: Sidmouth...
CTCGGCGTACGTTGCTGGGCGGATGATCTTGGTGGTGTTGATGTCGATGATGTTCATGGATTTCCTTTTGGGGTTCGGCTTAATTGCCTCTGCAGACATCCTACACACCATTCGGGTCAGCGGTCAAACCGAATCGGAAACTATTTTGAACTTTCGAAATCGGTGCTCATCACCGCCATCCAGATTCCAAGCGCTTTTAAATTATAAATCCTCGCTGCGTTTGTAATCACTCGCCGGACGCGGCGGCCGGCTCGCTCACCACTTCGCTTGCCATGATGTGGCGGGGTTCTGCCACAATGTGGCAAGGGTTCGCCACTCTATGGCAGGCGTTTGCCATAGCCGAAAATGAAAAAACGCTGGCGGGAACCAGCGTTAAAAATCTACGCGATCATGTAGATTCAGAAAGCTCCCACGGCTGGCCCCCGCACCCAATACCCAGCCATGTTTTCCCCATAATCCCGCCCGTAGGGTTTTACGTGATTTCTTGCCGACAGAATGTCCCTGAGAAAAATGGTGTGTTGGATGTACCTGTGGGCGCGGCGGTGCAGACCATACGAAACTTTGATGCGAAAATGGTGGTAGTCGCCGGCCTCTCCTTCGACGACTTTAAAGGTCAATTTTCGCTGCCCCCCGAGGTGTTCCAAGTGCGCGGCGAATCCCTCACTCGCGGCGGCGCAGAACGCTAACACGAGGTTCTCGCATTCGGCCGGTGAGATGTCACAGCGGCGGCTTGGTTCGGTGCCGGCGATGACCGCGCGAAGTTTTTGTATGTCCATTTGCGCATCATCCACTTGATAGGAAAGGTGTCAAGATCACTCGCCGGACGCGGCGGGCGGCTCGCTCACCACTTCGAACGGTGGCCACTGCGGCCACTTCGCCTGTGGGCAATGCTCGCCGGCCAAGGCGCTTTTTGAATTGAGCAGGCAGGCGCAGGTGCCGTCCTCGGCGAACACGTCGCGCAGCTGGCCGCAGCAGCGGGCGGACGATCCGGGAACGCATGGTTGGTTTTCCTCGCAGGCCTCACAGATGGCGAGGCGTTCGGCTTGGACTTCTGCCGGCACCTTCGACCGCAACGGCGAGGTGAGCAGCCGACCGGCACCGGTGGCGACGCGGCGCACGGCGCGGGCCCACGCGGGCGGCTCCCATCCCCAGGGCTTGCCGGACGGGCATTCGAAATCGCGTTCGGTCACGATGCCGCGAGAGAGGAACGCCTGGCGCAGGCCGCGCCCTTCTTTTTTGGCTCGGCACTTGCGGCAGTACTCGCCGCTCGGACAATATTTCTTTTTTAGTAGGTCCATTTTTTTTCCGGGCAGATCGGCTTTTTGATTTTTTCGATGGCGCTGGCCCAGTTTTTGCGCGAACTCGGACACTTCCCGAACCGCATGCAGTACTCGGTGTAGCTGTATTTGCAGCCGGCGCAGATCGACCGGCGATGCTCGGCGACATCGAGGCCGTCGGGCGGTGGCTTGGGCAGGTTGGTCAGGCCGGCGCGAAGTTCGCGCACGCAATCGAAATTTTCGTCGGGGACATCCTCGAACTTAGCGCCGGTGAGCAGCGCCGCGCGAAACGCTTTTCCTATCCGGTTGTCGCCTCGGCAGAGATCGCAGGCGGTGCCGCCCTTGCATAGTTCGGTTTCTGAAAACTTCTGGCTCATGTTTTTTTCTCACAGCAGGCGCGGCGGATGGCTCGCTTGGCGGGGGTGTCTTGCGCCGCCCGGATCCATGTCTTTTTTTCCGGTTCGGGGAGGATGCAACAGAAGTCGGCGGCATCGACGGCCAACTCGCCGGACTCGGTTCGGTTGCCGGGGATCTCGTAGCGTTCGGCGGCCATTTTTCGCCAAGCGCGGCCGGCGGGCGTTTGCAGGCGGCAGAGGCCGCAAAGTGCGCGGCCTCGACATAACGGCGAGTCGGCGAAGTTTTGCCGCGGACAAGCGGGGGCTTTTAGAAGTTCGGCGATTTTCTTCATGGCAGTTCGCACGGCTCTTGGATCGGCTCAGAACCAATCTCGCCGCTCGGCAGTAAAAACACCCGTAGGATCGTGTTCGTCACTGGGTCGTAAATATAGGCCTCTGTTCCATTGTCGCAGTACCATGCGACATCGGGATTTGGGAAGAAGATGGAGTCATCGGCAATCCACCCCGCCGCGCTTGGACACGGAGGGGTAAACGTTTCTGGGGTGAGGCATTCGGGCGGCTCGATTGGATCGCCACAACACCAGTCGGAGATTTCAACCGCCACGACGGCGATCCCGGCAGGGGCATCCAATCCGGTGCCGTCGCCGTAGTCTGCCGGCGGGCAAGTATCAGCTTGCGGGCGATCTCCGGTCCAGCGCGTGAGCTGTATGGGGTCCCGCGACTCGATGGCCGAACACGGTAGCTTCGCCTGACCCAAGAATCCGAATTGCCATTGCCCTGCAGATTGAAACAAAATGTCGATGTAGATATTGGTTCCCCACACTCGCCAGGCCATCGAGACATCGACGCTTTGGGTGGTGACGGCCGATGCATTCTCGGCAAACGCCTCCTCGCAGGTCGTCGGTATGCCGGATGATATAGGGGCAATGATTGCCAGGGTATCGATCTCGGCCACGGCAGTCGCAAGCACTTGCTGGCCTTCGCCTGCGGTCAAGTTGGCGCAAATTTCAATCGGCGATGGTGGATCAATCCAGCGAACCCGGGCATACATCGCTTGGTAGCCCGGTTCGCCACCTGCGACAATATCATCCCTGAAAAAACTAAGCCAGCACCACTCGCAAGGCGCGATATCGACCATGATTTTTGCAGTCGGTGGCAGCTCGCAATCACAGGTAAAGCCTGCGGGAGAATCTACACATTCGATCCGCGCGCATGCGTCGGTACAGCACTTGGGGCGGAGCGTGATTTTGCCCGCGTCAATGCGTGGCCCTGGAGCGGCGAGAGTGGATGTCGTGGGTTCAGCAAAGTCGGCGAGGTCATAAGTTTGATCGACGCATTTTCCAAAATCAACGCCCCAGGGGTTTTGGTTCTCGGCGGAATGCAGGTGGAAATCTACCCCGGTAAATCCTGGGACGTTGGGGCCAGCGCCGCTCCCCGACGTAGGCAGGCCGATGAGGTACGAGAACGCATCCCCTTGGGTTTTATAAACGCGCATGAGTTTGCACGCCTGATGGCGGATACCGTTGGTGCCAATGGCATCGTCACCGTCATCCCACGGCGTAGGGGTTGAGAGCACTGGGTGGTCTGTAATGCGGGTGCGGCGGCAGATGCAGAATTCCGCGACCGGGATTAGTTGCCGGTCGCTGTCGCCGCCCACGCACATCGTTTTGCGAAGGCGGACGAAGTCCTTGATGGTGTATTCTGTTTCGGTCGTCTGCGGAAATGGGAATTGTTGCGTAACGGTCTCAACCCATGTTCGGTCTGGTATCCCCCACTCGCTGAGGTCGATCTCGGCAGTGCCGATTTCGCAGACAGGGCAGTCCCAAGGGATACCGCCGGGGCAGTCAGTGCAACCGCAGCAGTCGCAGGGATCGTGTTCGAGCGGGCGCGTCACCGGCTCAACTCCATTCGGGACCGGCGCGGAGGAACAGCCGATCGCCGATGCAACAGAGATAATAGTTCGATTCGTCGCGGATCCCGTGGGTGATCACGCAACTACCGGTGGAAGAAATGGCATAGTTAAATTGCCACAGGTCGAAATAGATTTTTCCGGACTGCGCGGACTGGCCTTCGTTGGCCTGCGTGTCGGGGTCGTCGGTAAAACCGCATTGCAGCGTCGCGTCGGGCGACGGGTTTGGGGCACCGGTGGCGGTAGCGGCTTGGATAATTACCGAAGCGTCGACCGATTGGATGCAGTCGCAGAACGACAGCGAACCGGGACTGTTGCCGCCCGACATCGTAACATCGAGGCAGGCCGTGACCCAAAACGTGCCGGGCGATGCCGGCAGCGGGCCGGTGATCGGGCCCGGCGGGTTCATGGGGGTGCCGTTGTAGGTCGGCACCAGGTTGCCGAGGCCGATGGAACTGGCATTGATGCCGCCGAAGTACACCGCAAGCTGGTCGCCGGATCCGGTGTTGACGCAATACGGTTCGAACGGTTTGCGCCGGCTGATGCCCGGGCGACGATCGCGGCGGATCACGGTGTGGCGGCGCACCTCGAGGTCGGCGAGCCGGCGGCTGTCGTGCAGTCTGTTCTGCCCCATCTACTGGATCCTCATGTCGGTCTGAAGGACCCGCGCGAGGTTGTTGGTGTAGGTGATCGATGTGTGATCTTGCGACTCGAAGACCCAACGCAAATGGGTGACTACTTCGTTACCTTCGAGCTGCGTATTGTCGGGGGCGGTGCTCAGGCCCATGCCGAGCTCGAGGGCGGGCGGCACGGCGTGATCGAGCAGGTGCAGGGTGCCCGAACTTTCGCGGCGGTTGCGGGTCGGCAGCTGCGTACCGAGCATGTCGTCGAGGGCTGGCAATGGATCATAATAAACATCCGGGCCGGTGTTTATTATGCCAGTACCGTCGGCGTCGGGCAGTTGTGCGGCGAAGCGGTAGCGGGGCCGGATGTGGCTGGCCGAGATCATTTCGATGTGCCAGCGTTCGCGGTTGGCCGGCGTGGTGTTGGGCAGGTGGTACACTGCCGGCGGTTGCGAAAGGCGGACAATCTCTTGTTCGGTTTCGGTGGTGATGTTCACCCAAACTTGGAACAGCTGCTCGGCATAAATCGGTTCGGTGAGGTCCAGCGGTTCGTGTTCGCCTTCGGGCGTCAGGGTGTCGAGGTAGTCCCGGAATTGGATTATCGATTCGTCGATCAGGATGTCGAAGCCGCCGGTGCACAGCACCCGTTCGCCGCCGAGGAACGCGGGGTGGGCGATCCACACGGCGTTGTCGGGCAGCAGGGGGCGGGGCGAATCCATCGCCACCCGTGGATCACCTGCGGGCAAATAGGTGTTCACCGCGTTTTCGGATTCGAGTCGGGTGTTGTTGTAGCGCATCCACCGTTTTGGTCGGCTGCCTTCCTGCAGGTTGCCGCCGAGTTGGTGCGATTCGTAAACGCTCACGTCGACGCGAAAGCTTATCCAATAGTCCTCGGCAATGTGGTCCATTCGCAACAGCAGCGGCGGCCGGCCGCCCATCGTTTCGGTGCTGTGGATCGTTTCGACTAGGGCCTTTCCGCTGTGCACTTCGAGGTGGTCGATGCTGTCGGTGATCCGCAGGTGCCCGCGCTGGTTGCAAACATGTTCGCGGAAGTGCATGTCTGAGGTCGCGCCGGCGGCGGCGGGAAACAGCGGCGCGGTGAACACGGTCGGCCCGCCGTTTGGCCAGAGAGATGGCACGCCGTTGACGGTGATCCGCGCATATTCGGGATCGCCGGCGGTGTACCGGGGGTGCCAGGATTCGCCGGCCAGGTGGGCAATTTGGGTGATCGCTTGCAGGAGGGTCATGCCATACAGGTACACGTCGGAAGGGGAGCGTTGCCAGTTGGGCAGGGCGGCCAGCGCGGCATAGGGCACTAGAAACTGTGGCACATGCCATTCGACAATAAAGCGTAGCATGTCGATGAGGGTCCACCGAACGCAGCCGGGGTATGTGCCGAAGGCGTGGGTGGCGAGTCCGCCGAAGTTGGTCGGCAGCAGTCCGGGGGAGCGGTTGCCGTGGTTGTTCGGATTAAAATGCACGATGTGGCCGACGTGCGCCCAGCCGCTTAGCGCCTGCTGCCAGAACACGCCGCCAATATCGCTGCTCACCAACTGGCCGACACGCATCCGCGAGAGATCCCACCGGATGTCATGCGCGATCAACTCGCCGTAATCTTCGTTGCCGTCGATCGTCGGCGACCACTCGAGTATCCGGCCTTGAAAGATGAACTGGCCGCCGAGCGTGATCCGCACCGGCTCGCCGCAGAAGCCGCGGGCGTCCTCGGCGCAGTCGGCGGGGAAGCGGATGCGGGCGGTTGCCCAGTTGCCGCCATAGGGTTTGTCGACGACCACGGCCTCGTTGATGTTCGTCCATCCGGCGGGGATGTTCAGGCCGATAAAGTTGGCAATGAGGGGCTGTATTTGCAGCGGCATGGCTTAATTTTTTTGGGTGCAATTCGCGCAACGGGAAGGATACGCGAGGATACCGTCGGCGCGGCGGCGGGGGCGGCGGGTTCGTTGGGCGCAGCCGATGCACACTCTTTTTCCCCACGGCCACGGTTGCCAGCAACCGCCGATGTAGGACATTTTCAGCCATCGTAAAAAATCATTCATTGGTCGTCTTCCGTATCTATTAACAGTGCAACAACTGCACAAAGTTGCGTTCCCAGGAGACGATGCACAATCCGGGATGCTTGCAACTCGACCCGACGCCGCCGATCTGTTTGATCGTCGTTTTGCCTTGCTGAAGCAGGTTGCAGGCGGTGCCGCCGCAACTGGCGCAGTCGTTGGCGCCGGGCACGCCGGGCGGGGTGGTGTTGTCATCGGTGGTGGTCGCATCCGGCGCGCCCATGATGGCGCAGCCGTCCAGCGTGGCGAGGCACAGCGGGCGGCCATCGATGGACTTGGCGACCAGGCCGCGCGATCGCGGCATCGGACGCACGACGGTGCGGCCGTGTTCGTAGCGGCAGAGTTCGGTACGCGTGGTGAGGTCCCACGTGGCCGTGCCGAACTCGCGAAAGGTCGGCATGCCCATCAGTTCGCCGGTGCGGCAGGCTTGGCGCGTGAGGATGCCCATTAGCGGCCGCCTCCAAACGCGTCGACGCCTTGGCGGAGTTCGCGGCGCGGCGTGCTGTAGTCCTCGAGAACGCGGCGGCTGCGGCGTCGGTCATCGTTGCCCTCTTCGGTTTGCTGGCGGCGCTCTTCGAGCAGCTGCGCGAGCGCGGCGGCGTTGGTAGCGCTGGTGTTGTTGCCGGCGCGCAGTTCGGTGAGGATGGCTTGTAGGGTTGGGGAGTCGGCGGCGACTTCGGAGAACGGGCGTTCGAAGTTGCGGTCGGAGCCGCGGAATCCTCCTTGCAGTCCGTTGATGCTGTCGGGCACAATCCGGTCGAATAGCCCGGCGCCGAACTGGTCTCGACCGGCGACGTTACGGAAACTGCGTTGCAGTGCGGCAGGTGAGCTAAAGCCTAATTCTTTTTCTCGGTCGAAGCTGTCGAGCACGATTTCTTGGCGGCGTTCGTCGATGCCAGAATCTTTGACCAGATCGGCGAGCGCGTCTCGGAAACCGTCGCCTAAAGAGTTGTCGGGTTCGGCGGCGGGCGCGGGCAATCGTTGCACCACTGGCGGCACCAGTTGGGTCGACGGTGCTGGTTGTTCAAGGGTCACGGTCACCGGTGTCGGCTGGTTCGACGGTGCGGGCTGCTGCTGTTCCAGTGGCGGGAATGCAGTCGGGGGCGTGGCTGCAGGTACCAGGGCGGAAAGGGCCCCCTGGGTGGCGCTGAGCTTTTCAAGAATGGGCACCAGTTTTTGCAGCGATTCCGAATCCTCGACCACTTCATCGAAGGGCCTTGGCCGGGCGGACGTGTCGGGGAATAAGCTAGGCGCTTTGTTCGGGTCCGCCCTTACGAAATTTAGCGGGGCGAACGAATCAAGGAACCGAGAACCGAACCGGTCTAATTGACCGAGGTTTCTTAGGGAGTTATCGAGTGATTCGCTTATCGTGCTCCCTTGCGCTCGCTCAGTATCAAATCGACCGAGCACCACCTCTTGACTTCGTGCGTCCAGTTCCGCGCGTTGTAGGGCCTCGGCAAGCACTTCGCGGAAGGTGCCGGCGCTCTCGCCCTCTTGCACGTCGCCTAGCCGTTGAGAGGCGAACTGGCTTTGTGCCTGCAACGCGTCGAACGCTTCCGCGAATGACGGCGAGGCCTCGCGCAACTTTTGAATCTCGGACACCACCCGGTCTTGATCGAGCGGCGCCGAACTCACCAAGCGGATGTCATCGGCCAGCGCACGCAGCCCGTCCTCGGTGGCCAGCCGCGTGGCGACGGTACCGCCGGCGGCACCCTCGGCAAAGGCGCTGCGGAAATTGCCGCGCTGCTCTTCGGTGGCGGTGCGCAGAAACTCGGCCGACTCGATCAACCGGTCGAAGGCGTTTTCACTGTCGAACTCGAGGCCGAACTTGCCGGCCTTTTCGCTGCCGCTCGCCAGCTTGTTAAGAATCGCGATCAGGGCGGTGCTCGATTTCGAACCGTCGCTGTCGCCGAGTGATTTGGTGATGAAACCGAATAGGCCAAGCGCCTGTTCGAATTTTACGTTTTGCGCTGAGGCCAGCGAAAGAATCGGCGTGATCGCCGAGGCAAAGGCGGAACTATCGCCGACCTGGCTGGCCACCTGCGATTGCCGCGCGAACTGCTGCGCCTGGTTCGGCGAAAGCCCGCCGAGGTCCTGCAGCTTGGCCAGGGCGGTGGCGATCCCGGACAGGTCCGCGCCTTGGGCTAGCGTGCCGCTCTCGGCGGTTTCGCGCAGGATGCCGACAATGTCTTTTAGATCGGCCTCCGGCAGCGAACTCTGCACCGCGGTGGCGGCCGCGCCAAGCCGGTTGGCGCCATCCTCGAGGGCGACGACTGGCGACGCGAGAATTTGGATAATCGAGCGCTCGAGTTCGGCGGCGTCCTCGGCACCACCGGGTCGGTTGCTCGCGAAGTTGGCGAGGTTGGCGCCGAGTCCCTGGCCGACCGCGGACGCTTTGGCCGCCTCGGCTTGGATGGCGGCGGCGCGCTGTTCGAGTTGTTGAAACTCGTTTTGCAGAAATTTTACAGCCCCGGCGGCGATCGAGGCGGGACCGAGAAACTTTAGGGCGGCTTTGCCCATCTTGTCGAACGCGCTGGTGCCTGATCGCTGCGTGCGCCGGCTAGATTGCTCGAACGCGTCGCCGGTGTTTCGGGCAGCCTGCAGCAGTCGTTCGGCGGCTCTGAGCGCCTGCCCGTCCTCGGCGGTCAAGATGTATTCGACGCGACTAGCCACGGGCCTGCCCTCCACTCAGCCACCAGGCGTCCGCGAAGGTGGGCAAGTAGTCGGGCAGCCGGCCGGCCAGCCACAGACGATGGCGCGTTTTCTTCAGGGTGTCGCCTCCCCCGTTCTCTTTTTTTCGAGCGCGGCCTCGACGGCGGGCCAGTCCATCATGGCGAGCACGGCACGCCGCCAGCAAGCCACTTCCATGAGGTCGAGAAGTAGCAGTTCGGGCAGGCCGATGTGGTAATTGAGCGCGAGGCCGGCGCCGATCGCGTCGTCGATCTCGTTGTCGGTGATCGCGGGTTCGAGGGTTTCGCCGGTGTTGTGACGATACATCCGATCGACCGCGGCGGACAGTTGGGCGTAGCGTTCGAGCGGCGACCAGCTGCGCGTGCCGTCGGGTTCGAGGGTGCGCCGCTGCGGCAGGCCGGTACCGCCGCCCAACATGCGCACCACCGGCACTTGCCATTTTGAGCCGTCGGCGAAATCGACTAGGTGGCCGGGCAGCATTTCGTCGCGGGCGAGGGCGGCGGGCAGCTGGTCGCGCTTGCTGTTCTCGAGAACGATACAGCAGTCGTGGCCGTTCACGGTCCAGGGGATCCATGTTTGCCGTTCGGGGTGGGGCGCGATCGCGCCGTGTTTGGTGTAGGTGTACGCCCGACCGATCGCGCCGGCCGGGCTTTTCACGCTGACGTTGGTGCGGGGGGTGTCGCCGTGATCAAACGGCCGTTCGGTTTCGGGAAGGGTGGGCGGCAGCCAGTACCAGAGGGCGGCGGCTGCGTCGGTTGATTTGGTGAGCATAGGTTCGTATCTGATTTGTTCGGGGTGATTTTTTACACGAGGGTCACACCGCCCTCGCCGTAAACGGTGATGCTGGAGGTACCGGGCTGGCCGACATCGGCGTTGATCGCGGAAGTCGAGACCGTGCCCTCGATGGTGGCCGTGCAGGTGCCGCCGGTGGCGGCGCATTTGAAAATTTCGCACCATTTCATTTCGAGCGTCGCGCATTCTTTGCCGCACAATCGGGCTTGGGTGATCTCGTCTTTGTCGCGGGTGGTGTACGTCGCCTTGGGCACCTGCTTTTCGAAAAAGGCCTCAGTCTGGTAGATTCCGCCGGATTCGGGGAACTGGTAGGAGTAGCCGAAGTCGAGCGACTGCTCGGAAATCGTGCCGTTGCACGGGCGCCACACCGAGGAAATCGAGACGGCCGGGCCGGGGGTGGTGCCGAGCGTCACTGGACAGGTGATGCCGTCGGGGCTGAGGGGGACAATCTCCATTGTCAGCTGCGCGAGTCGGCCGCTGATCCGCAGCGGGTAGATGAGCGCGTTGTCGATGGCGATTGAAATAAACTCGGCGGCGGTCGGGTTGCCGCAATCGTCGTCACAGACGTAAAACAGCGTGACCGGTCCGCACTTGGGTTTTTGCAGCTTTTTGATGTCGGTAGTGCCGAGCGTCACCCGGTGGGGAATCTTGGTGATCAGGGCGATGGCGAGCGTGCTGTCGCCGGAGTTGATCACTTCTTCGATCTGCGGATCCATCGCGAGACTTGAAGTTTGCAGCGCGCAGGGCGTGCCGTCGACGATCGCGGAATGTATGCGGTAGTTGGCCATGGTTGGGGGGTCCTGGGTTCTTTAAATTTTTGCGAGGCGGCCGCGCCAGATGCGGCGGGCTTGAACGGCAAGGGCGCGTTCGTCGGTTTCGTTGGTGATTGTGAGTTCGCGGGGGATGTTGGGCAGCTGCCCGCGGTTGTTGTTGCGGTAAAAAACGTATCGGGGCAGGCCACGGAAAACGATGCGGACCTTTGAGCCGCCGGCGGATCCGGACGCGCGGAACTGCACCGGGCCGGTGAGCGCTTTGCGGCGCAGCGTGCCGCTTTGGGTAAGCGGTTTTTTGCGGCCGATGTTGGAACGGGTGAGGCCGCGGCCGCGCCACGGGCTGCGGCGTTCGTACACGTTGGGTTCGCGGCCGCCGTAGCGACGGTATGCGCCCACCTCAAAATGCTGCGGCAGGATGTTCGAACGCCACCAGCTGCCGAGTTCGATTAGCATGGCTTGCGATTCTTTGCGCAGTTTCACCGGCAACTTGGGCAGCGGCACGCCGGTGTAGCGGATGGTGGTCCCGCCTCTTTTTTCAATTACGGTCGGCATGGTCTAGGTGATGGTGAGAATGATCCTGAAGAAATCACGGCGGCTGTCCTGGGCGGGCAAGCCGGCTTGGTCGGGTTCGGCAAAGCCGGTTTGATCGTAGGTGATCGAGGACACCAGGCGCCCCGGCGAAAGGCCTTGGATTAAGGCGCAGATTTCGCACTCGAAACAATCGGCGCACTCGAGCAGCTGGCAGGTGCGTTCCCGGGCGTCGCAGTCTTTGGGTTTGAAGAACACCCAAAAGGCGACCTCGACCTCGGACGTGCCGGTCAGTTTGTCGCGGGTCGACCCGTCTTGAATTTCGATGCCGACCCAGGTGTCGGGGATGATCGGGCAGCCGTCGGGGTCGCAATCCCATTGATGCTCAGGCCATACGATATGGTCGGCGGGATCGGCGCCGGCGGGCAGCATCTTGTTGAGGCACGCCGATTTTTTCAGCGCCTCCTCGAGCAGTTTGTAGGCGTAGGCCAATCTCATGTTACACCAACCCCGGCGCGGCCGGACTCCACACGGCGCGCTGTGTTTGGTTCGACCAGTCGACCGTCTTCGGCTGGATCACCCGGATTGCGAGAACGCAGCGGTTGCGGATTTTCCAACCGGTGATGTTCCATTGTTCCGGGTTCTCGATTTCCTCAATCGGGCAGCCGAACGGGCCGCAACGCTTGCGCACCAGGAACGCGCCCTTGGTGGTGATCTTGCACGTTTCCGCGTTGGTCGGCATGTAGATCAGCGCCCGCCGAACCTGCGCGACCTGGTGGTCGAGCGCGGTTTCTTGGCCGCTGGTTTCGCGCACGATCGCGTCGGGTACAAAAATCTTTACCGGCGGGTCGCACTTCACCGGCGACGCGCGCAGCCAACAAACCTCTTCGCCGAGTCCGCGGCAGCCTTCGGCCGAGAGAATCTTCTCGAGGCCTTTTTTTAGCATGTTCCAGGCGGCGGACATCGGCGGGGGCGGGTTCGGTGGTGGGGTTGAAGTAGAAAAAAAGCCCGGCGACGTTGCCGGCACCGGGCTTTAGGATGTTCTCAGATCTCAGATACGAACCAAGGCACTAAGAAAGTCGGGTTGCTCAGCCGCCTTTTGCGACCAGATTGCACTGAGCAATCAGCGTCCAGTCGTGGGGGTAGTAGGCTTTTTCGAAGTCGCCACCGAACAGCACTTGGCAGTCGACGCCGCGGCGCCATTGCGGTGAGTCCGGGGTGAGGCTCCAGGGGCGGAACTCTTCGAGGGTGGTGCAGCCGAGCGCGTAGCCCATGCCCATGCCACCGACCGAACGAGGCACGCCGATCACGATGATGGAATGTCCGCTCGGGTTCGGGCCCACGGTTGCGGGCGCACCCAGTACGGGCGGCGGCGCGGTGGTGTAGCCGCTGAAATAGTCTGGCTCGAGAACCGGGCGGATGTCGTACGCCCCATCACGCAACACGTTGGCGCCACCGTCGGCGGCACCGGTGCAGGCGGCGGTGGGCAAGAAGCACTTGGTCATCACTTTGTCGTACGGCACGCCGTAGATCACGAGGAAGTGCGAGAAGCGGTTCGGCTTGCGGATCACTTTGTCTTGATCGTTGCGGGCGCTGTAGATCTGCGCAATTGTGTCGTAAACGCAGCACTGGACTTCCTCGCACGTCGGGTTCGCGGGGTCGACCACTTCGGACACGATCAGGTTGCTTTGCGGCTTGTCGGGATCGTTCCAGCAGTGGTTGAAACCGGTGAGCGGCACGCCGTCGACGATGCTGGGCACCAGTTCGGCCTTGTTGAGCATGTCGACGATGCTGTCCTCGGGGTGCAGGCGCGCCTCGATTCCGATGTCGAGCGTCTGGCGCCGCATCAGGCCGGTCTTGTCGTACTTCCACTCTTTTTCTTTGAACTTCAGGTTCTTCTCGTAGCGGCAGGTTTTGACCGTGTAACTGTACATGGTCGCCTGGTGCGCTTCGGGGTCACCGCAGTGGCGTTTGACAAAACACGGAGTGCCGCCGGCGTAGACTTTGCATGTGCCGTTCGGCGAGTCGGTCATGTCGGTCATGGTGGCCTGGCGCCACCAATCGTCTGTTTGCTGGTCACCGCGGTAACCGAGCATCATGTTGGCGACCGCGGCGCGATCGGTGAGGGGATTGCATTGGATGCAGTTGGGCATGGGTTGCTCCTTAAATTTGGGCGAGTTCGGCCTGGGTGTAGATGCGCACCCAAGCGTTTTTGGCGTCTTTGACCTGCACCACCGAACCAATGGTGTCGGGGCCGGCCGCGCCGAGTTCGAAGGTACGCGGGCCGGTGGCGTTCACGTACACGTCATTTTTCGGCAGGTGCGGAATGGTCGCGAGATCGAGACCGCCGCCGGTGATCGGCAGGCAAAGCTCCATTTCGCTCATCACCGGAATTTGCGTTTCGTTGCAGCTTTTGCCATCGGCAAAACCGATGAAACAGTCACCGGGTTGGAACGGGTGGGCGTTGCCGTAGGTCGACGAAGCGGTGTCCGGATCGAGGCCGACGGCGTCGCCGGCGTCGTAGGACACGGCGGGGTCGCTGGTCCAGCTGTCGAACCGTTCGTGTTTGATTTTGCGAATCGGCCACATGGGCGGACATAGGACGTTGGCACCCATCAGCTGGCCTCCTTCTTGGCTTTCTCTTCGCCCTCGCGGTGCATCTCGTATGCCGCGAAGATGCCGAACTCGGCTTGCAGCGCCTCGGACGCCTCGAACTCGGATTTGAACAGATCGGAACCGGCGAGCGGCTGGTTGCCGGCGGCAGCGGCGGCGCTGGCGTCATCGCCGGACACCAGGTTGATCACGGCCGGACGTTTGCCGGCTTCGGCGGCGATCGCCTCGGCTTTGTCGGCGCGGGCCTTTTCGGCGGCGGTGGCTGCTTTCTCGGTGGAGAAGTTGGCGGCCAGTTCGGTGTTGGCGTCGCGCAGGGTGCTGCACTCGGTCGCGATGTCACCGGCGAAGTCACCGAGCGTGAGCGGCGGGGCGTCCTCGGCCCGGGCGGCGTCGCGCTGGTTGAACAGCTCGATAGCCCGGTCGCCGCCGACGGCGGCTTGAAGTTGGGAAAGTAGGTTCATGGGGTGGGGTGGGGTTTAGTTACAGTCTGATGCGCTCTGATTTAAGATGGTCGAGGATAGCGGGGCGGGGCCGATACGGTAAACCCCCCCTTTTCCATCGCGGGATTCAGGAGAGGCGAGCCACCGCCGCAGCCGACGCGGTGATCGCATCGTCGGCCGGAATGCCGGCGCGAACCAGCGACGCGGCGAGCGACAACTGCAGCCGGTTCACATCGAACGCGGCCGCCGGACCCATCTGCGAACGCATCGGCAGCGCAGCTTGTCCGGTCACATCGGTGACAGGTCCAATGGCGTCGACCAGGCCGGCCTCGAGCGCGGCGTCGGACGTGAACACCCGGGCGTCGGCCATGTTTTCCAACACGGTCGCCTCGGATACCCGGCGGCCGGCCGCGACACTCGCCACGAACCGCCCATAAAGATCGTCCACAATTCCCTGATAGGTTCCCGCCGCGCGTTCGCTCAGCGGTTCGTCGCGGTTGCCGTCGGCCTTTTCCTCGCCGGCGGTGATGTAGGTAACCACGAAGCCATCGGCCGCGTTCCGCGCGCTGCGATCTACGTGCGACATGATCACACCAATCGAACCCGCCAGCGCATCGGCCGACATGGTGATGTGATTGGCCGCGCTGGCGAGGTGATAGGCCGCGCTGCAGCCGAGTCCGGAGATGTGCGCTTGTATGTCGATGCTGCCGCGCAGGTCGCGCAAGAAGGCGCCCAAGTCGTCGAGTCCGCGCGCCTCGCCGCCGGGGCTGTCGATCTCGAGCAGGATCCGCCGGCAAGCGCCGTTTTGGTGCGCGGCCTCGCACTGCTGGCGAATCCGTTGGTACGAGGTGGCGCCGCTCATGGCCATCAGGCCGCCGGCACGGTGCATCAGCGTGCCCATGCAAGAAATCATCGCAACGTCGCCCACCAGGTTGAAGCGCACCCGGTTGCCGGCCGCGTCGGTGCCGTCGGTGTAGGTGGCCTCGGCTTCGCGCTGTTCTTCGATCAGCGCCGCGCGCAGTTCGTTGGTGCCGGAGAGGCGACCTTCGGCATGGCTGCGCAGCACGTCAACAATGGTTTCCAGTTTGCCGGGCGTGATCGCCCATGTGGTTTGATCGAGCCAGTTGATTAAGTTCATAAGGTTAGTTTTCCTCGTTCGGTTGCTGCGCCATGGAGCTATGCAGCCGCGTGTGCAACCGTTCCTGAACACCCAGCAGCAGCTTGGCCTCGTAGGTGGCCGGATCCAGTCCGAGCAGCTCGGCCTTGGTGCGGGCGAGCACCACCTCGGCGCAATGCTCTTCGACGAGATCCTCGACGGTACGTTCCATCTGTTCGGCAATCTCGGTAATCGAGGTCACACCGGTCGACAGATCGATCGACCGCGCCAAGGCGTCTTTTTCCGGGCTCACGCTGTAGCGTTTCGGAACGCGGA
>Ga0209186_1001820_pt1 | contig 15492 bp, 9 predicted proteins | sample SidtaG_FD_187426 | JGI IMG/M metagenome (GOLD analysis project Ga0209186, IMG submission 187426) | Marine algal microbial communities from Sidmouth, United Kingdom - Sidmouth_Male2 metaG (SPAdes) (version 2) | ecosystem: Host-associated > Algae > Red algae > Unclassified | place: Sidmouth, United...
GGGGGCGCTAAGTTCGATCTCCTTCTTGAGAAGGGAAAGAAAGGGGACAGGCTCGTTTTTGTGAGACACCAATCTGGCCTTCTCAATACCTTGACTAAGAAAGTAACTCGTGGTTTCCGCTATGAATGCACCGTGCCAATCAATTTCCTTTCTCTTTGCAAGCGTTGGTCCAACGGCGAGTACTCCAGCTTTCATTAGGCGTCCTAGCCTCATGTCTGTCGATCCTCATTCCAGATGCGCTCTCTTATGAGGAAACGCGCCATGCGTCATTCACCAAGGTCTCGCTGGAGCAAGGGCTTGCGGGCTCTCTGGTTTCAGGAATTACCCAAGACCAAGATGGGTTCATGTGGTTCGCCAGTGATGGCGGGTTGAATCGTTTCGATGGAAATCGGTTACGATGGTTTGGCTTCGATCCAGAACAGTCAAATCGAAATCTAGGAATCAACAGACTCCTGTCTCTAGCGGTTGATTCTTCAAATCGCATTTGGATCGGAACCGAGTTTCTTGCGAGTTATGATCCGGAAACGGGAACCATTGCTAGGTACCCAGTTTCTGACGAAAAGGGGATTTTCTCTATCATCCCGACCAAGCGAGAAACCCTATGGATTGGGGGCTGGGACTTTGGAATCCGCGAGATCGATTGCAAGACCGGTGCAGTTATAAAGGACCCTCGTTTTCCGCATTCGGTTTATGATCTAAAAGAGGACCAAGCTGGTAATCTTTGGCTCGCGACAGCTTTAGGCATTTTTCGATTTAATGAAATAACTGGCACCTTTCATAAGATTATTGGTCCAAAAATTTCTTTATTGCCGAACGTTGGCTCCATTGCCGTTGCCGCTTCAAATAAGGTTTGGGTTGCTGCACGCGAGGGCTTGTTCACCATTGAAGATGACCAACTAAAGAGCTTCGATTCTGCAGATTTGCCGTTCCGAGATATCGAGGCAGCGTTCATCGATTCTCGCAACAATCTTTGGCTCGCTTCTCCAAATCGAGGACTAGCCCGATTGGGGCTTAACGATTTATCCGTCGTTTTTTTTCCGGCAAGCCAAGTGGGGAAAGATCAGCTTCCACCGGGTGCAGCAACCACATTTTTTGAAGATGACACAGGAGGGCTTTGGTTTTCGGTTAACGAGCATGGTGTTTATCGCTTTGATCAAGATAATCAGAACTTCAAAAATTATTTTTCGTCACCCAATGACCCATACGAACTGGGCTTCCCCGTCGTATCCGCTTTCACCGAAGTCGGAGACGTACTTTGGGTGGGGACGGATGGGGGAGGCCTCTATGAGAAGCCGATCGGATCGTCTGGTTTTAAAAAGCTTAAGAACCTATCTAACGATCCCAAGTCGAAAGCGAAAGAATCCATTTTAGCCCTAGTCACTGGAGATGACGGCGATGTCTGGGCTGGTCGCTGGAACGGAGGGCTTTCTCGAATCAACCCAAGAAATATGGACACAAAATCGTACACATCGGACGGTGATTCTGGGCTCCAAGGTGATAATATTTTCAAACTGTTCCTTGCTACTTCAGGGAAGCTTTGGGTCAGTACTTGGGAGCTAGGCGTCCAAGTGTTCGATCCTGCCTCAGAGAAGGTCGTGCAAACCCTGAATGGCGGCAAAGTTCCGAGTGGCCTTCGCAATGTCAGTGTTATGGATTTTGCTGAGACGAAGGATGGACGCATCTGGATAGGAGGCTATGACGGGCTCGAAAGTTTTAATCCCGCGACCCAAAAAATCGTTCGATACCCCATGGGGAGCCGGGGCGGAGATGGCACCTCAAGTAAGATGGTTTTCAGTCTTCAGGCGGATGCGCACCGAAATCTTTTATGGATCGGGACCGACAGCGGCCTTAACTGTTTAGATTTAAATACAGAGGAGTTTCACTACATTACTCGAGTGGATGGCCTGCCCGATAACCGAATTCTGGGGCTTCTCATCGATGCCGAACACTGCCTTTGGTTGAGCACCAAAAAACGTCTCGCCTGTTACGTTCCTGAAGAAAAACGATTTACTGTCTATGACGAAAGTGATGGATTAAAAATTTCAGAATTTGTTCGTTTGGCTTACTTTCGCGGACAAACCAATCTCTGCTTCGGCGGAATCGATGGCTTTACAGAATTTGACCCTAAGCGGGTTAAGCAGATGGCAGAACGGGTTGCACCGCGCATCGAATTAACAGAGTTTCACCTTCAGGGTGAACCGATTATCCCTGGTCCAAACTCAATTTTGCCAGTCCCGCTTCATAATACAAAGGAAATAACCCTACAGCCAAATGACGATAATTTTTCGATACATTTTGCAGCCCTAGACTATGTAAATCCCACAAGCATTCGGTATCGATACCGCCTCGAAGGCTTAAGTGAGAGATGGTTTGAAGCCCCTCAAAATCAATCAGTAGCAAGCTACACCTCACTCGCCCCCGGTAACTATGTTTTTCATGTCCAATCTTTTTCGGGGCATGGCAGTCCAGGCCAATGGCCCGAAACGTCTGTAAAAATCACTGTCCTGCCTAAATTTTTCGAAACCCTTTGGTTCAAATTGGTGGGATTTTCTCTACTGGGATTGACCATGTGGCTCCTTTATAAATACAGACTTTCGGCTCTTCGGCGAAAGTTGACAATGGCTCGCCTTGAAAAGGAAACGAAGATGTTCCAGCGCAAAAACGAACAACTTTTCAAGTTGAATGGTGAGCTAAAGAGACTCTCGAAAGAAAAGGAGGACCTGATGGGCATTGTTGCTCACGACTTGCGTAATCCTCTTTCGGCAATCATGATGTCTGCTGACTTTTTAGGTGAGGTGCAAGCAGAGATGAGTCATGAGGAGATCGATAAACTCTGCCGTGGAATTAGCGAAATGTCACACCGAATGAATCAAATCATCGGCAATACTCTCAATCAAATTATTGAAGAGGAGGCGACATCAAACTCGCAGGAAGCCCCCCTCGAGAATACCCTTCTTCGCCCAATCATCATGGCGGTTATTCAAAGGTTTAAAATTGAAGCAAAAAATAAACATATCTCGTTGAAAATGCGTTGGTCGCTCCCCAAGGACGCCATGATTCAGGCCGACGAAACCATGCTTTGGCAAATGATCAGCAACCTTGTTTCTAATGCGTTAAAATATTCACCGTCGAATACCACCACGATTGTCGACATTTCCCTTCATAATAACAGTGTCTGGATTCGGATTATCGATGAGGGCTTAGGAATGAATGAGACCGACTTGCAAAATGCCTTTACTAAGTTCGGAACCCTCAGCGCTCGCCCCACCGCCGGAGAGGAATCGGTCGGGTTAGGGCTCTATAATGTGAAGGTTATGTGCGAACAAATGGGTGCCAAATTTTTCATTGAATCGGAAGGAAAGGACAAAGGCACTACAGCTTCTCTAGAGTTTAGATCCGTTCGTCCTGAGAATGTGTCCAGCGGACAGTGAGCAAATCGGTTGGGCGCAGAAAAAAACAGGAAGAAATTCACACATGAGATCCACTCACTTCGTGAATTCAGGATTCCCATTCGCTGAGATCCGCAACGAACCAGAGAGACTACCACGCCACCTATGGGATTCCCCTACCAAGTAAACGTAAGCTCGCGTGCGAAAGCTCAGGATTCAGGAGCATATTACTATCCATTGATTGGAAGTGAGAAACGAATTGCGATTACTCCTTTGGCAAACTAGGAGGAGTCTCTCGGTCTCCTAGGACCATCAGCATGAAGACCTAACCTGAAAACCGCGTCGATCTTGTCGACCAAGGATGTATGAGATTTATGAAAAAAGGGGACAGACACCAATGGCACTTAGATAAGCCGATTTGTATGGAAAGGAGTTCGCTCTACCCTGAAAAGAAAGCCGGAGGCTTGATGGCAATTAGCCGGTCGGTGACCGAAGGGAACCACCGGAATTCATTTGGAAATAATATGAAGCGCTGGAAGCGCGGTCGGAATAGAAACCAATATGGGCGATGCCTTTCAAAAAAGCAGAGGTCAACTGATGCGTGCTCAGAATACGATTTTTAACTACAAATTGAACGGTTTTAGCCAGCTGGCGCGGTGCTGCGCCTCGCTCCGAGTTCTCTTACACTATAGCGCTTACCCCTCGTTGCCTCATACGTCTGCACTAAACCCGGCGCTGCGGCCGCTTCGCGGCCTTGCACACGGGCTACCATATCCCGCCCACGTTGGGGCGGATTCCCACGATGTAACATGGCACAAACAAAATACGCTGGACCGCTTAACTAAGTGCCATTGGGGACAGACACCAATTGCATCTCGTTAAGCCGATTTGCATCAAAAAAAGTAAACATACAAAGGGCTGAAGGCGCGTAGCGCTGACCCATTGATAGCCATGGTTGACGAACGAAGTGAGGAGGCCGTGGTTCCGATAAATTTCTCCTCTATGCCGCATCGCGGTGGCATCAAAGCGGATGAAAAGAGAATGGTATACGATTCTTCATAACTCTGGAGGCCGCGTTTTTTAATGGGCCAAACCAGGCGAGCTGAGTCCTGCGCCTAGTAGCGGTTCCATATCTATACGATCGCCGATTGAGTCCCGATCCAGCCATTAAAATCTAGAGGGAGATTTGCATGCCTTCTCGGTCTCAAACATCGCAGCTTAGGACAAGTTCGAGATCCAAGCGCAGCCATAAGGCGCGAGTTCAAGATGGGTATCCGTAGGGCTGATATTTTTTCCACCGAGTAGGTCGATCCAGTTTTCCGTGTCGATGAGGTTGAGCTCCACCAGAGGGATTTGTTGCACCTGATCCGAAATATTGTGGATGGCAAAAATCGATTGGGCCCGGTTTAAATTTTCGCGCCAGAAGCCAACGATTTGGTTACCCAAGTGCAAGGTGTACTGGGTGGCATTCGGGTGGAATGCCTCTTGCTCTTTTCGGATGCTAATTCTCCGTCGCAATTCATCGAAAAGCGGTTTGTGATGCTTGGTGTCATCGGAAAGGGTTCGTTTGAGGTCCTGCGCATCCCATGTATAGCGGTTGATCGAGCGGGCGTGACCTGATTCCGCCATGCCATCGAGATCGTTTTCTGTCCCCAGCAAGCTGTGAATGTAAAAGGCGGGGAGCCCTTCGAGTGCGAGCATGATGGTGTGAGCTGCGATGTAGCGCTCGGTCTGCCAGCTGTCTTTGCCTTTGCCGATGGTACCCGCCATGGCGCTGTAGAGAGAGATGTTTGCTTCGTAGGGCGTCAGCTCTCCTTCTGGGGTGCGGCGCATGGAAATTTCACCGCCGAAATCGCGAAGGGTCGTGATCAAGTCATCTTGTTCCGTTTTTGAGAGCAGGCCTTCTGCGGGGCGCAAGCCGATGCCGTCATGGGAGGCGATAAAGTTGAGGTAAGCTCTGCCTCGACGAGCCGGAGGCATGGACATCATCCACTTCTTGAGGTGTCGGCAATCTCCGCTGAGCATGGCGTGAAGCAGAAGGGGAGGGAGCGAAAAGTTGTAGATTAAATGCGCTTCGTTGCCATTGCCGAAGTAGCTCAAGTTTTCTTTGTTCGGGACGTTGGTTTCGGTGATCAAGATGGCCGATGGCTCGAGCTGTTCAAGCACGAGGCGAATCAGTCGGATGACCTCATGCGTTTCGGGTCTATGGATGCAATCGGTTCCATCTTCTTTCCAAAGAAAGGCGACCGCATCTAACCGGAAAATGTGAATCCCTTTGTCGAGGTAGAGTTGGATGATGCGGATGATTTCGAGCAAGACGGCTGGGTTGGAGAAATCGAGGTCGACCTGATCTGCACTAAAGGTGCACCACACTTCTTTCTCGCCGGCTACAGTTTTTACCGAGGTGAGGAGCGGGGAGCTACGCGGGCGAACCACCTTAGAGAGATCCTTGAAGCGGGAACCTTCGATGAAATAATCTTTGCCCGGTGATGTGTCGTTTAAGAAGTTTTGGAACCACGTTGACTCGCTTGAGCAATGGTTGAGCACGAGGTCAGCCATGATGTTGAAATGCTTGCTGAACTGTTCGATGTCGGACCAGCTCCCGTGCTCTGGATTCACTGCGTTGTAGTCGATGACGGAAAATCCATCGTCGGAACTATAGGGGTTGAAGGGCAGGATGTGAACATTGTTGATGTAAGGTTTGAGCTCGTTGCGACAGAAGTTGTAGAGTGTCTTAAGTGGCGCCTCGTTGTTTGCTTTTATCGAGTCAGCATAGGTGATCACCATGATATCCTTCTCGTCCCATGGATTGGCTTTTGGGGATGACTCGATCGCCTTTTTAGCAAGGGGGATGGTTTCGAAGATTTGCGCGGCTATTTCGGAGGTGTTCTGTTCTCCATAAATATTGCGCAACCGTTCTTCGACGCCTTGGTGGACTTGGACGACCTTCGGATGGGTCATGATGTCATAGGTGGTATTGCCTGCGAACTCATCGCGGTCTGCTTCTACCGCTTCGAGTAGCATGTCCATCACATCGGGGACGGCGGAAATGACCCGCTTCCAGCTCGGCATAAAGGGAGTCTCCATGGAGAGTTCTGGGTTCAGGAAGTCGGTTCCCGCCTGCATGATGTTTTCTGCGAATACCTCGATGGCGTGGCCTTCGGTGTGCATGTCATATTCGAGGCCATTGATCGCGGCGTCGCTTTGATAGCTATCCACGAGGTCGAGCGCGATGCGGTAATAGGTGGCTTTAATGGTCCGGATGCGTTCTTGGGTGAAGACTTCTCCTTGGGTGGCCATTTTGCGAAACAGGGACTTGCTGATGTCGCAGCTCATTTTTGAAAGCCCCTTGGTTTTATCATCGAGAGACAAGTCCTGATGCTTATGATCATAGGTCTCGGCTATGTCGACCTGACAGATTTGGTTGGTCGCATAATTACGATGCATCTCGGAAAGGGTTCCCATTTCCAGGCCCCAATCGGAGGGGATACGAATATCTTCGATGACATCCCGAGAGAGGGAAAATTCACCCGCGAGCGGGTAGCGAAAGCTGTCCATGAAATCGAGGTATCCATTCGGTCCGCAGATCTTTTTCAGGGCTCTGAGCAAGGGGGTTACCAAGAGTCGGCACACGCGGCCATTCATCGACTGGTTTGCAATGCGGGCGTAATAGCCTTTGCAAAATTTGTAGCTCAGGTTCGGGTTTGCCACCGGGTAGATGAGGCGAGCGAGGAGGTCACGCTTGTAGGTGAGAATGTCGCAGTCATGGATTGCCACCGTGTCCACTTTTTCCGAGGCGAGGATATAGCCAAACATGTACCAGACATTTCGACCCTTCCCCATCTCCTTAGGTGCAAGGCCCTTCTCTTGGAGCAAGGTGTCGATTTTCCGCAAGCGCGGTCCATCATTCCAGAGAATATCTGGGCCTTGTGGCAGACGTTCAAAGAATTGTAGCGCTTTTTTAAATTGCGACTCATCGGCTCGGTCGAGGCCAACCACGACTTGGTCCAGGTAGGGTACGTTGGCAATCTCATCCACAATCGAACTCAGTGCTGGCCCCTCAAGTTCGGAATAGAGGGAGGGGAGAATAAGACCCATCGGCTTCTTTTTTCGAAACTGAAGCAGCTCCGCTTCGAGTTCCTCTAGGGGTCGATTGTTAAGCTGATGTAGCGTGGTAATGTTGCCGAATTGATGAAAGTCTCCCATGATAATTTGAGTGTTGTTTGGTGTTTTAGCGTGTGGATAAAAGGTGAAGGATCGCATCATTCCAGCCTCGAGAGGCAGGGTGTTTAGCAACCGTGACGTGAGGCGAATCAATTGAGATATGAGGTCCATCTGCATGTGGGATGACGATCCCGATGTCGGCCGCCTGAAGCATGGATTGGTCGTTATCGCTGTCGCCTAAAGCCACTGTCGTCCAACTGATATCTGGATGTTTCGTTGCATACAACTGGCGCGTCACGCGTAACCCATCCGCTTTATCGGCCGGCCCCATGAGATGGATAAACCGCCCTCCTCGGAGGGTGCGAATTTTTTTGGCCGCCATGAGGGCTTGAAACGTTTCCCAGGCATCTGAGCTGTCCTGCCAGAGAATCGGTTCGGACACATGCCGCTGTTTCGCCAAGGCCGCAGCTTCGTGAGACAAGCCGGTGATGCTGGACAGTTTTTCAGGTGTCCAATCACTGAAGCCCTCAAAGGAAAACCCATGTTCTGTGCGAGCACGATGAGCTTCGCTCAGAATAAATTCCCGCGACAAGCCGGTGAGAAGGGTGGAGATGTTTTCGTGGCGTTCCCATGCCTGCTCTTCTGAGGCCTGGCAGAGGGAGGATAATTCAGAATGATTGGGCACCGCGATGATCCCACCATTCTCCGCGATGAGCGGAGTGGTTAGCTCGAGTTCTTTGGCCAGCGCCTCGCATTCAATCAGGGTTTTGCTCGAGTTGAATACGAGCGGAAACCCTCGGTCCGCGAGCTGTCGCACCGCTTCAAGCGCGTCGGTGTACTGATAATTCTCGTCGATGAAGCTGGCATCGAGGTCGGTAATGATGATGAGCTTTTTCATTCCGTTGGTCCAGACCTCGCGTAGCTCGTTTGGTCAATGCCGTGCTGCTGATTCAGCTCCATGACGACGTCTGCCCGCTGCGGCATTTCTGCGAGCATCCAGCGAGTGAGTCGTTCATAATGCATAATGAAGCGATTGATTTGCGCGTCATTCATAATGGCATGCCCTGCATTTTTTTCAGAACTGGGCTCGGTCGCGTGCCGTTCGCGAAGCTTCTCTTCTTGGATACGCCGCCATTCATATACACATTCAAAATCGGGGGCCTTGAGCATCACCAAGCGGTCGATCAATGCGAAAAGCTCCGTGTAGGAATCAGCTAGTTGATGGTTGGTATGGGTTCGCCATGCCGCATCCCTGTCTTCTGAGGCTTCAAGTTCGTTGCATGGCTCGGTCAAGCTTTCCGCAGGCTGGGGCCGTGCACCCACACACCAGCCTTCGAATAAAATAACATCAACCGGCGTGTTGCAAGCCACCCATTGCGCTTTGGGCGCGCGGTCGTCGATGGCTTTATCAAACTGAGGAAGCTGGACCGGTTGCCGGCGTTTTAGAGTCTCAATGAGGTCGATTCCCATGGCAACATCATGCGTTCCGGGGACGCCTCGTGTGACCAGCAAGGGATGAACCGTCTCGGCCAGCTGCTGTCGTTCTTGACGCGTGCGGTACATGTCGTCGATTGAAAGAATGGCGCAGCGCAGATCGTGGTCTCGTTCTAGCGCTAATGCCAGCACTTTGGAGAGGGTCGATTTACCGGTGCCTTGCGCGCCATTTACCCCGACTACGAGAGGCGCGTCGTGCTCGGTTGACCATGCCGCCATCGCTTGAGCTAACGGGAGGTAATGGTCGATCGCTACATCGCCAAAACGAGTGGGTAGGGCCTCGGCCTTGACCAGCGCGTTGAGCCAATTCGGAGGATTGGCGCTGAGGGGTAAATTATGTTTGGTTAGATCGATACTCATCATCAAGGCTGCAGATGCCCGTGAAAGGGTATCGATAATTTTGGCGATATCAAAGATCGTTTCAGCGTAAGTTGCGTTTCTTTTTATTACCTTTGATTTGGATGTGCTGCGGCACCGCCTTGGAAGGCGATGGCACAAACACGCCCTTGGAAGGGCATGGTACAGAATGGGTTTCGCGATTAGCGAACCTCCCCAGAAAACAGGGTCGCCTTGTTTGGCGAAATTTGGTTTCACTCTCGTGTGTTCGGTCGATTTTTTCTCATTCATGTTCTCGTCTCTATCGCGAGTCTTTTCCCAGGACTCGTTTCTGCGGCCTTGGTTTTGGAAGTTGGCTTCGATAGCGCGTCGCTCGATGTGCAGGCCTCTTCGGTGTCTGGGGTCAATGTCGCGCTAGCAGGGCGGCGATCATGGACCAGCCCGACTCGTGCGCCTTTTTGGGGGACGATGTATTTTCGGGTGCGGGGGACGCAGAATGTGCGGCCGGTTTTTCGAACCTATCCGCGCACCTTCCTAGGGACGCTCAGCGCCTCGCATCGATTTTTATACAGCTATGATCAGGTGCGTTGGATTCCGTTCGACCGGAATGGCGGGGATCGGGAGAAATTTTATTTTTATAACAATCAGGCCTTCACGCAGGATGTGGTCTATGTCTCGTCGAGTCTGCCGTACCCAGTGTCGCGCACCACGAGCAAAGTGACTCAGTGGCTTACGTCTCCGCATGTGCGGGCCGCGCCTTCCGCGAATACGTTTGGAGTTTTGGGGAACAGTGCGGCTGGGGTAAATGAGTTGGGCCAAGCCGTGCCCGCACAACCGGTCTATGCCTTGCAGATCCATGATGATTCGCAAGGGCCCGCGACCAACGAGATTCTGTTGGTGGCGGGATCGCATAGTGGGGAGGTCTACGGCAATTGGGTCTTGGAAGGGCTTATGGAGTGGCTTCTGTCTACAACCGATCCACGCGCCATAGAGCTGCGCCGATCCCATCGCTTTCTTCTCTACCCCAGTGTCAATCCGGGGGGACGTTTCGGCGGCTTTTATCGGAGCGCGGCTGAATTTCCGAGTCGTGATTACAATCGCTTTTGGCATCAGACCACCGGGATGACCGAGCTCGAATTGGTCATGGATAGCATGCTAGCCGACTTAGAGCATCCGATGGTCGCGATGCTCGATTTCCATTCGCATATGACCGCAGGACCGGACATGGCCATGCTCCGCTCGCCGAACACGGGCTTGTTTACGAGTGCCCTAGATCGCTGGGATCCGAATCTTGGAGGTGGAACCTATACCTTCGCCTCTGCGCCGGTCGGAGCGTTAAATAAGCTGAGCCTCGACCCCAATGGTTGGAACGTAGATTTCTCAGCGGTACTTGAACCCTGTCCGGGAAATTCGGTCGGGGCCTACTTAGAATTTGGTCGGAACATCGGATTGGCCTTGTCGCTTCGTCTGGGAGGTGAGGCTGCCTTTCAACGCTTTGCCATGGTACCCGAATCAAATGGGGTGGGGGCGCCATTTCAGTCTACGTCTCGTTTGCAGTGGCTTGGCATGCTGCATCGTTCGTATCAGATCGAAGCCGCACCAGCGATGACCGGGCCGTGGAGCTTGGTGGCGAATCTCCCCGGGCAACGGGTGTGGCAATCGTGGTCGCTGTCGAATCTTCCGGCTGGGCAGGTGGGAGACTCGCAGCAGTTTTTTCGCTTGATTGAATCGCCACGAAGCTTTCCTTAGTCCGTATATATGAAGCTGAATTTTCGTCGGGAACCGGTGGCTTTTCGTAGGTGGGGAATTTAACTGATGAATGGGATAATTCCCATCGAGAAGCAGTGATGCGCCGCAGGCCAAGGAGCGGCGGTTTCCAACCGCCGACAGTGAGGCACACCTCGTTTAAAAGGACGTATCGATTGAAAAGCCAAGCTTCAGATGGGGGCGACGGACCCTACGTCATCATCACTAATGGTCGCTCTCGAACTTTCCAGCCGGGCTGGCGGGCGACGCGCAGCAGTTTTTCCGCTTGATCCAGTCGCCACAAAGCTTTCCTTAGCCCGTATATTTGAAGCTAAATTTTCGTCGGGAACCGGTGGCTTTTCGTAGGTGGGGAATTTAACTGATGAATGGGATAATTCCCATCGAGAAGCAGTGATGCGCCGCAGGCCAAGGAGCGGCGGTTTCCAACCGCCGACAGTGAGACACATCTCGTTACAGAGGCGTCTCGCGTCTGTGCTTTGACAATGTAAGATCTCCTCCGAGGTCGAGACGACTGATCTCAGAAGGCCTCATGCTTCTAGCCTAGTATTTCTTTCTCGCCTTGCAAGTGCACTCCCTTTCGACAGTCCTGAGGCGGGAGGCATCAGCCAGGTTAATCAGGTCGGGCTGGCTTTGCAGGCTGTCACCGCCTTGGCCAAGGCTTCGAGATAGTAGTCGTCTTCCACTTCAGCAAAGAACGTATTCAGCTCTTCTAGGCGCGTATACAGGCGGGGATCTTTGATCTCTTCCGCCGCTTCGATACTCAGGATGCTGGCTTCGTCGTCCTTCCATTCCTCGAGCAAGATAGGAATGATCGAGTCGTCGCCTCGATTCGCGAGACCCATCAAGGCTTCGCCGCGAATTTCATGATCTTCATCTGCCAGCGCCGTATGTAAGGCGGCACGAATCGCTGGGGTATCGACATCACTTTGGCTTCCCAGCGAAAAGACAGCCCAATTTCGGACTTCTCGGTCGTTGTCGCTGGCGAGGGTGACGAGGCAGTCAAGCGCCTGCGGGTCGTCTTGTCCGGAGAGGCCATGCACCACTCCAAAGCGAACTAACTCGTCGGCGTGCCCCGCTTGGGACGCCAGTTGAGAGATGGCTGAAGTCGCTTTACGATGGCCAAGCCCGACTGCCGCGCAATAGACCACATGCGGATCACCGTCGCTGAGGAGATGAGTTAAGAGGGCAATGCTTTCTTCGTGAAAGGTCTGATCAAAGCCACCGAGCTGCGCCAGCACATCTGCGCCGGTGGCCCGATCGCCTGCGTCCTCGCTCTGACAGTACGTTTTCCCCAATTCAAATTCTGCTTCGCTGCCTCGGTAATGTACCGCAGCCAAGCTGGCTTCGCTGTCATCCGAATGGATGCCAGCGCGATACTGTGTGACCAGTTCGTGGCTTGGGGTCGAATTGTTTTCGTGGGCTTGGTTGTGTCGGGTTTTCATGTGAGGATGTCTTTAGAATGAGCGATTTGATTGTCCGTCGCTTAAGCGAGATGTTTCGGTTCCATTGCATTATTTTACAAGGGAATATTCGGTGTGGGTTGAAGCCAGCGACAAACCGCTTAGGAGCATGCGTGTTCAGCAGCGAAAATTTGGCGGCAAGGATAGATGTCGATGTCTATTGGATGCCTTGGTAATTAGCTGAGGCGTCCTGCCTCAGTTTAGGCGTTTCAGCAGGAACGGTGAGCCGATACCTTCTTTGGGGGGGGGGGTAAGGTCCAACCACATTTTTTAGAGCTTTCTTACCGCTTCAGTTTGCGGTGGCTCCGTCGCGAAGGACTAGCAAAGTCCAATAACCGGAAGCATGAAAACGGGGGCATAACCAAGGGGACGTAGAAGCTTCCTACCCAATGATAGCGCGTTATTGGACTAGGAGTCTGTCGGGCTTAGGCTTTCGAGCGAGGGTTTCTCAGTTTGAGACCAGACGGTTTGGACGATTCGTGAAAGAAAATAGTTGAGGCTATTTGTGATCGATTCGCCTGGATCGTATGGGCTAACGTGAGGAATTCGCAGCCGAATCTGCTAAGTCCGACAGGGGCCAAGCTCGGTTTGAATGGCCAAGCTCGGTTTGAATAGCCAAGCTCGGTTTGAATAGCCAAGCTCGGTTTGAATAGCCAAGCTCGGTTTGAATAGCCAAGCTCGGTTTGAATAGCCAAGCTCGGTTTGAATAGCCAAGCTCGGTTTGAATAGCCAAGCTAGCTAGGGTAGGTTTGAATGGATAGAGCGATACGGCTTAGGGATAGCTTGTAACAGTCCAATCGTTACCGGTGCCCTTTTTTTTGTGAATAGCAGCCAATATAGCCTTGGGATAATCTTCAAGCCAAGCAGGGTTAGCTTTGGCGAGGACAATTTTTTTATCCCCGAACTGCCAATCGAATACGTCTTGGTTTAACTCGTCGAGAATGACGATGGTCGAGCGGTCCGGGTGGGAGGCTATGGCCTTTTTATAGGTTGCTTCATCGAGGGCGAAGGGATTGTTCAGTCCGCCCTCGCTATTGAAAGTAGCGATGTATTCCTCAAGCGCAGCATCGAATTGCTCGAACAGCCGTCCAATCGCAGGAAAGCCTTTACGGTAGAGTACTAGCGTGTCGTCCGGATCAGCATTCGCTTGAAGGTAGTCGAGAAGCACAGATTGATTGCTGCTGGGGTTGGCCAGCAACTCGGCGATGTGACCTTTGTCGCTTTTCGGCTTATTGGTAATCATTCCGGGCAAAGTGAAGTGAGACGCGATACCACCTAGTAAGAGCAGAGTTGCACCCAGTATGAACCCTTTGTTTTTGCGAAGGATACCTGCAATCAGGCAGGCAATTCCGAGACCAAGCAGGCATATCGAAAGCAAGCTCATGGGTAATCGCGATTCCAAGTGAGAGATGGAATTCGGCTATGTGGAATCTTCGTGGCATGTCCATCGACAAAGCTGAAGTTTTGGTAGGCAGGGTAGTGCCGGTCGGTGTAGATTCTTGTTTCGTATGGGCTGCTGCCGGTGTAGATGTTGTTCTCGTCGCCAGAGCTAGGAACCGAGTGATGTACTTGCGGCCAAGCATCGGGCCAGTATCCGTCAGTTGCGATTGGGGTCTGAGTCGGATTTGTCACTGCAGAGATCGAGTCGCCGAACCACATTGCGGTATCGCCCAGCCAGCTCATTGCTGAAGAGTAAAGCCAGCCATTAAACACATAGCTTCCGTATAGCTGATTGCCATTGGTGGTAAATTGCCACGGACGGGTACGACCGCCCTCGGTAAAGTTCGTATTCCAATCCGGCTCATCATCGTTCTTGGGACAAACTAGGGTTCCTTGGCTGTCCACATACTCATCAATGTAGTCGTAATAAATTCGTAAAGGACTGGATGGGGTTTCTCGATGCAGGGGGAGGCGCCCGTCATCATCTGAAACAACGAGTAGAAATGCGTTGGCTTGCTGGCCCAAGTTAACCACGCATTTTGTATTGTGCGCTTGATTCCGCAAGACACCCATAGACGGCACTACGATTGACATCAAAGTGAGAAGTATCGCCATCACCACCAACATTTCAATGAGGGTGAAGCCGCGTTTCAAATGTAATATAGTCTTCATAATTAAGTTAAACTCTCACACTAAGTATACGCCCTAGACACCCAAAAGTTAATATCATTTACGACAAAAGAATATATTTTAAACGGATTTATCGCTGAGAAACGACTCTTTTATATATGAAGAAAGCATCGGTTTTCTTGCATCGTTTTGGTCCGAATGGCGTGTTTCTCACTTTTATTTTTCTTTGTCTTCATTCCGATTCGCTCGAGCATCGCTGATTTGAACACGGTGCCGACGGGTTCGATGAACCCAACCATCCTCGAAGGGATGTGGTTTTTGTGAAAAAGGCAGGATATAATTTGCGTGTTCCGTTGCCCTAGAAGCGCTTTAAGTGTTGGGCGGATCCACAGTGTGTTGATGTTGCGGCGCTGTCTTCTCCGACGGAGGGGGCATGGTTGGTGAAGCACGTGACCGGAGTTCCGGGAGATCGCATTGCGATTCAGCGCGGGCAGCTCCTACTCAATCAAGAGCCAGTAAAATAAAATGCCTTACCAGAAGAGGCGCTTGAGGGCTGGAGTTCGGGCGAAAGCCGAGAGTCCTTTTTGCATGAGCGTGCTGGCTTTGCCTCCGAGCATTTGGGCGACAAAGCACACGCCGTGATGTTTCTTCCGGTGCGTGGGAGCCTGCGGGATATGGCGGAGATCCCGGTGCCAGCTCAGACAATTGACTCCGTCCCCATTATTTTGGCTCGGTCATGAACCATGCTTGTGACCTGGCCTTTGGGATCGGTTAACCGAAGCACATTACCCACCCGGTCGTATTTGGTCAGG
>Ga0209186_1001825_pt1 | contig 15453 bp, 10 predicted proteins | sample SidtaG_FD_187426 | JGI IMG/M metagenome (GOLD analysis project Ga0209186, IMG submission 187426) | Marine algal microbial communities from Sidmouth, United Kingdom - Sidmouth_Male2 metaG (SPAdes) (version 2) | ecosystem: Host-associated > Algae > Red algae > Unclassified | place: Sidmouth...
GAAACAAGGCCACGTGACCCTTGCAGAAAATGCACGATACCCTTGCAGAAACCGTACACGATACCCGGAAGCCGCTTGTCGTCCAAAACCCCGGACTCCAACACGCATGCAGTTCAAAACCTTGCAGGTCAGAGGCTTACACGAACGCCGAAAGGGGAGAAAGGAGAAGTGGTGGGGGGTACTGGATTTGAACCAGCGACCTACTACGTGTGAAGCAGAGGAACAGAAGTGCCCCAAAATCGATGTTTCTGCAAGCCCCTATAAACCAGCATGTTACATATAAAAACGCAGGGTAAATACGTGGAAATCTTACTACCCTTGCAAGTTTTCCACACCCACCCTTGCAAGTTTTCCACAAGGGTAAAGCCTCGGACTCCGGCGGGGGCAAGCGCTCACGAGATGCATCGGAGAAGCTGTGCAACCTTGTCTGGTGGGACCAGTTTCAGGTGCCCGATTTTCACGAAACCGAACTCTCTGGAAATCTCTTGTAGCCGACGCCAGTCGAAGTCCCGGGTCGCGGTAAACGCAGCGAGCGGCTGATGGTGCGAAAGTTCGCGGACGAACGCATCGTCGTATTCCAACGTCTTACCTGGACGGTCGTCGATGGCGGCTCCCTGCTCCTTCATGTACGACTTAAACGCACGCCAGTTCGGAATACTCCCCCAAGCTTCCTTCAGGCGTGTTAGTGCTTCATCTTCACTGATCCACCGGCGGCCTGCCCGATCGGTCTGAACAGGAGCTGGATGCTTCTGTTCGACCCAGGCCGTAATCGGTGAAAGTAAGCCGCGGGGTACTCCCCCACCCTCCAACTCCGAAACGAGGGACAGAAGCTTGGAGCGGGCATCCTCTTTCGCGCGGCTCCGGTAGCGCTCGTTGCGCAGCGAAGAGATCAATGGGTTCTGCTGAACGTAGTGCTTGTAGGCGATCGAAAGATCTATCCGGAGGCGGCTGGCGATCTCGTCCGGAGGAAGCTGCAGACCGAGCGGTGCCGCGTTAACCGTTGCGAATGTCCGGCGGAAGGCATGCGGTGTCGGTGTCTTCCCAGAGACATGGCCTACGAGACCGATGCGATCGGCCTCGCGTTTAATCAGCGTGGAAATCACCTGACCGCTGGCGCGCCCTCCGCTACGGTTGAGGATCAGCGGAGCAACATCTTCTTCGCTGGTGTTGAAGTGCTTCAGGTAGCGGCCCAGCATCTTCGCCGTTTCGGGATAGAGTGTCTCGAGGTCGATAGCCGGCTTCCCCTGCATCTTTTGCACCCCGGAAGGGAGGTGGACCCGGAAACCTCCTTCGCGCATTCTCCGCGCATGGGAGCGATCCAGCTTGGAAAGCTCGTTCAGACGCAGCGCCAGGTCGAGAATCACCAACATGGCGGTTCGACCTGCGACTTGGATCGGGTCACCCATATCCACAGTCGAAAGGTCGCGCACACGCTCAACCATATCTGGTGCTAAAAAGTCCCGGACCGCATCTGCATCGTTGTTATTATAGGAAACGCCAGCCAACGGATTCGCGGACAGTTTCCCGGCCGTCACGCATGTTTTGTAGAAGATCCCCACATGATGCAGCAGGCTCTGAGTCCGCTTGTATGCGGCATCACCTTCGGCGACTTTCGGCAGGTCCTCTGCCGTGATCCCTTCGAGGTCGTTCCGGTCAAGCCGCCCGAGAAACTGGATCATTTCGCGAACCACTGTGTTACGTGTTTTCACCGTCATGAGTTGTGCGTGGCGGTTGCGGCCTGCCCGCGGAGCATGTTCCTCGAACCACTGCAGCGCCTCTTGGCTTCTCTCCGAAAGCGAAAGGAAGCGCACGTAGCGTTGGTATGTATTCGCTGGGATCAGCTCCCTCATGAAGCCTTCGGCCCCCCGCTCATAGGCACGATTATGGAGTGCGAAAAGTACCGTGCCTGCTTGGGATGCTGATTTACGGTATGAGGTACCGTTCAACTTTTTAAGGCGTCCGGTCTTCAAGTCCTCCCGAAACATCGCCAGTTGGGCTTCGGACATCGCCCCCTGTACGTCGAACTCCTCCACCCAGCGCGAGAAGAGACGGACCATGACTAAGTTCTGACGCTTCACGCAAGACGACTCGAGTGCGGAAACATACTCCGCCCAAGTTAGTCCGTCCACCGGGGCTAGAAGGCAGCGGCGTGCCTCCCTGAGGGGGTTGCGCAAGGAGCCCTTCATCGAGTGTCAGGAATCCAGTTTGTTGAGGCTGGCCATCGTCGCGGCCAAGCTGCTGTCCAAGACCTGTCGGATCGATGCGACCTGCTGCAGCAGGCTTTTCACGAGTTCACGAACCCGGCGGAGATCCGCAGACTCGCCAAGCGCATCGGACAGAAGTTCGAGGATGACTCCGGATTTACCGCAGGACGTACGGCGGACCAGTTCATGGCCTTCCAGGTCGGCTATCCACTTCTTCACAGTGGAAAGGGAGCATCCCAGCTTCTTGGCAATCTCGATGTACTGTACAGGTTGTGATGCGTCCGATCCCGCAAATCTGTCCATGATGAAAAGCAGGGCGGGAAGCGCGTTCCCCGCCCGGTGGACGAGTTCTGGCTGTTCGAGTATGGCGAGACGGTGTTCCATGGCATTCCAACAGATCTCATGGACCGGTGGGGTCGCAAAATCCGCGATCGTAGAATGTGTGGCTTCCTGTTCTGACTCAGGAGTAGTTAAGTTGTCGGTTTTCATCCGACTAGAAAACCATCTTGAACTACGACCGACTACTACGCCAACTACGGCCAACTACGGATTCTGGAGTCGCTGCTCCTACGACTCCGCTTTAGAATATAAAACTACTTCCTATCTCGGTAGTGTATCTCGAATTTTTCGATAAGAGCGTTAACTTGCTCCGCGACAGCTGGGTTGCCTATCACCTTTGCGTACTCGACAACATTCCCAGATAGAAAGAATCGTCTACCCCGAGCTTCCGAGGATTCTTCTCCCTCGATAGGGAAAAGTCTGTGCGTTTCGTACTCTCGCCCGTCGAACTCGAAGGCTTTCAGGTGGAGCTTTTTTCCCTCTTCCTTCAACCCCTTCTTGAAAGCGCCCTGAATCTCCGAGGACACCCTTTTGAGTCGCGTGCCGTCGAATTTTTCGGGTTTTGTTCTGGAACCAGCCAGTTCCGAAGTGAGGTCCAAGCCACCGGTTGTACGGCCGGAATTCAAAATTATCCCGTCATCATGTTTTCCTGTTAGGCAAAAACAGAGGAGATAAAAAGCGGTCTTTTTCCCAAGGGGTATTTTGTGACCATAAAACTCAACGAGAACATCTTGATTCCGCTGCAACTGCCCCCCCCCATTTGGGAGAAATTTCAGCAGTATCCTTTCTTGCTGGCCCGCTGATGCCTCTAAATTACGACCGGATTCGATATCAGCCCCTTCGTCAGGGATGCTGTTTTTATCTGAATCATCAGCCTTCCCTGCAGATCTGTCGTCCGAGACATCCTTAGAAACTGGCGCGCTCGTATTAAGTGCCGCTTGTGCGCTCAGATGGATTTCGTTAACAATAACGGTGGAGGTTGCGACCGCCTGCTGCACCCTTGCTTCATGAGAGGGTTTAAAATCATCCAACCTGGCATCCTGCCTCGGCGGGGCGGCAGTTGTAACGGTTTTACGCACCCCGTCCTGATTCAAGCACGCCTCGGTTTTTGTGGGGGCTATAGCCTCGTGGGATTCTAAACTCGCCAAGCAGTCTTGAAGCCTGAGCGCGTTCAGAAACAACATGCCCCCATATGTTTGGAAAAAGTAGCCACGCGAAACGGGTGTTCCCAGTTGGGTTCGATTCAATATGACCTGAGTGACTTCCAGCGGACCGTGTTCTAAGCTGCCGTAGCGGGTGTCATACTCCTTGGCGGGCTCAAGGCTGAACGCACGGCTGCCAGAACAAGATTCAAAACGTGCGATTATCGCTGCTGTCCGAATCACTTCAGTTTGTATCCCTGAGTGCTCTACCTGCTTCTCGATCTGTTCGAGAGCGGCCTCCTCTTCCACGAGATGACTTGGAGGCGACGAATGCACCGTCAGATTTTCCGATAGCAGCCAGATGAAGCGCTGTATGTTGTCGGTTTGTTTCTGGGTAAGTCTTCCACCAGGATAAGAAAAGGTGAGTATCTGTCCGCCGAGGATGCTTGAGTACAAGTTGCCGAAGACTTGGTGGAGAAGCCACTCTTTGAGGACACACGCCTTATTCCGTCGCTCCGTTTGTAACTGACACCCCGGGAAAAGGTAGGCTGACGAATCTACGATTTGACCCTCTGTCAGCCGGTCGAAGGGTGAGCGAATCCGGTGATAGGCATCCGTCAAAAAGATATCTTCATCTTTCGTCAAATCCGCCTCCCAGTATTCTGGATCGGGTTGGATAAATATAAGGTCAGACGTCAGCATACTTTCTTCTGAATCAACGTGGTGGATGAGTCCGGCCACGGTGAATGGGGTAACCCCGGAAGGAAGAACGAGGGACTTAGAAGAGGTCCAGAAACCAGAAACTTTCATGACGGTTAGACTACCGGACTTAAAGGCGCTTGTCAGTCGGAGTTTCGCTCTAAAAAACCGAAGTTAACCGGGGGTGTCGAAGGAGACGAACGGAGTTGGAAAGAGGATTCTATGGACGCTGCAAACAGCCGCTCGCGATCAAAAGGTCCGGGCGATCCTAACCAATACAAGAACATGACAAGCGAAAACCCAACGAACAAGAAGAAATTCGACCCCGCTTCGCTACGGCTGAACCAAGGCTACCTCGACGAGAGTCCCGTACAGAGAGAAATTATGCGGATCTTCCCTGCGACGAATGAGGAACGCCTCGGCCCCATCTGGCGAATCAGTCGCCACTGCGACGCGGGACTGCCCCGCCCAGGCGGCGGCCGCCCGACCTCCAGGGCCGTGGTCGTGATCAACCGCGCGCTCGCCCCGGGCGTACCGATCGCAACTATCGCCCGCGCGTACGGCGTGGACAAGAACGACATCCGCCACATCCGACGCTTCCTCGACGATCCGTCGCTGCTAAAGACCATCACAGCTGAGTCAATCCTCCGCCTAGAGGCTCGAAATGACGAACTGTACACCGCCCACTGGAAGTCCTTGGCGACCATCGCGCGCTCACTAAGCCCGTTCGCACTACCTGACGCGATAACCTCGGCATCGACCTACGTGGACCTTTCCGAAATGTCCCCCCAGTTTGCTCTAAACGCACGCCAGGTGGGGCGGATCATCCAGCGGGAAACCAAACGACGAAACCTCTCTTGGCTGAACGTACGGCGGCGGGTTTTCGAGGAGTGCGACACCCAGCGGATCAAAATCTTCAGCCAGAGATACTACCTCAGCTTGTTCGATTTCGGCGCCGACAGCTACTCCAGCCTCAACCCGTTCGACCAGCTGATCGAACGACAGGACGCGCCGATGTTGCCGCCGGCCGACGGCCTAGGGGACAACCCAGTGCTACAACCGGCCGCAGCCAGCCAGATCGTCCACTGGCTCGACCTGTACGGCCTCCCGTACCACGACCGGGGGTACTCTGGGGAGATCATCCCGTGGATCTGGCTCCACCTCAACTGGGTGCCGCCCGAGATCAGCCGGATGCGTGTGGTCAAAGGGCTTTTCGCCGGACAGCACCCGTCCGCACTAGCACGAAGGGGGCGCTACTACCAAAACGTGGAAGCGAGAGCGGCCGTTGTTCGCGTTTCGGACCGGGGTGGTTGTTGCACACCCGGGGATGGGGTTAGATCCTGCGGTCAGTCTCCGGCTGACTACGGTAAGGGGGGTGACGTAGAGAAGTACTTTATACAACACCCCCCTTACCGACCACAGTCGCCCTCCTCGCCCCCCCAACGTGATCAAGGGAGGAGTCGCTGAACGCACCTGAAAAGAATCCGGGAAAGTACAGTCTCTCCGATTTGGTGAAGCAGTTGTTTACGCTGCTCTTCGGGTTTGGAGCGCTGGTTCGTGTCGCCGGTCTTCGGCATGGCGAGACCAAGGAGGAAGACGACTTCTTCGACAATCTTCGGCTGGTCGAAGACGTTACGGATCTCTTCGAAAGTACCTCCGACGAGTTTTCCCTCTACTTTGGCCTCGGGATATACCGTTGGAACGCTAGCAGTGCCGCTGCCCGCAACGTTGTGGCCATCGGGGCACTGTGCTTCGATATCGACTACGGTAAGCGAGGCCATAAAAAGGAATCGCATTTCGATGACGAATCGGAGGCACTCGCACACCTTCAAGCCCTCCCTGAAAGGTTGCAGCCACAGGTCATCTGGAACACCGGGAACGGCTTTCAGGTCCTGTACCTGTTGCCGGAGCACCTCGATCTTACAAACGATGCCAACCGCCGGGCGTTCAAGTCACTCGTTGCGGCGTTGGCCCTCATACTGAAGGCCGACGCCGCCCCGAGCGAGGCATCGCTTTTCCGCGTTCCTGGCAGCTTCAACCACAAGCGCGACACCATGAGGTTCGGCCGGATCTTCCGCATGGATTTGAAGGCCTCAGTCAGGTTGGAGACGCTGCAGGAACAGGTAGCCACCGAGGGGTACGCCACATGGGGCGATAATGGCAGAAACAGTGGTCCAGAAAAGGCCACCGCCGAGATCGCGTTCTCCCACGACACTGAGCTGAATGAGCTTCCAAAGGCCATCCGGGAGCGTCTGACGGCGCATCACAAGGCGGGAACACGCTCGGAGGCATGCTTCGGCGTCATTCGGGATCTCGCCCAGGCCGGCTACACAGACGAACAAATCGAGGGGCTGATGCATCACGCCCCCTCCTTCGTGAACAAATACGGGGACCGCCTCGACATGGAAACTCGCCGCTGTCTGGGAAAGATTCACCAGAGCCGCCCGGCGCCGGCGGAACCGACCTCATCGACCAGGCAGCCACAGATACTCGACCCGGCTGAACTTCCTTCGCTCTCTCCGGACATGGAGAGCATGCTGAGCAAGCTCTGGACACTTCGCGGGGACTGCCGGGAAAACCACGAACTCGAACGCCGCACCGCTTGTGGACTGGAGCATCTTGTCGCAAACCACTTGGGATCCGCCGCATCCATCGGCTGTGGTGAGGGCAAGAGCACCTGGGCGATGTGCCATCTTGCAACCCGACCTCCCGGCGGTCGTCGTTACGCGTACGTAGCCGAAACCACCGATGTGCTGTACGAGACACGTGATCTCTTGGTGAAGCTCAACCCCGACATCAAGGTCGGCACATACCATGGCTTCCAGCGCCAACGGTGCCATGCCTTGTGTGGAGAATGGCGAAAACTGCATCAGGTTGCGCCCCTTGGCGAAGGCTCTAGTTCGGGGGTCAGCGCTTGTACCGTATGCACGGCCAACGCCGCCTGTGTGTTCTACAACCGTCAGAAGGCTCTGGATCAGGACATCCTTCTGCTCACCCACGAAGGGCTCATAGGCCTTCTCGCCCGAGGAACCCTTCGGGACCTTATCTTGCTCATCGATGAGGATCTGGGGCGTTTTTCCGCAGAAAAGTTCAGCAAAGACGAAATCGCGCAACTGAATCGGTGCCTCGGGACCGTTGGACGAGACAGGATTGACTGGACATGCCTGTTCCCGGGAATGAGCCGCTGGGGACTGGGGAGGCATACTTCAAACACGTCGCGGGCCTCCGAGCAGTGGAGCTACCTGATCCTCGGCGCCCTGCAGTCATCTCCAAACTTCTCGTCCACACGGCAGGGCATGGGTCGTGGCATCGTAGCGCTTCGAAAACGCCTCCATAACAGCGCGTTCTTCCCAGGAAGGTCTGCCTCTGACTTGGAATCGGCGCTGGGAACTCTTTTCAGCCTGAACCGTCTCTTCCAAGGTAATTCAGATGAGTGCGCCATCGCCTATCGTGAAGTGATCGATCCGTCTGGGGAGCGACGCTTGACCGTCAAACGCGACCGGGCCTTCATCGTCCCCTCACTTGCGGACAACGCTCTTATCCTGAGTGCAGATGCTTCCGCGTCGACCAACCTCCCCGCAAAGTTTCCCGTCTTCGGCATCCGCCCTCACGCCGGCACCACTTCTCAGGTGGCGCTCACAGTCATCCGCGGCAACCCTTTCGGGTCGAAGCTCGAAGCCCACCTCGAAGCGACCTTAAAGGTCTTGAAGACTACCACCCTTGGTGCCGAACACAACTGCACCTTGGTGTGTAGCCCCAAGCCGGACGACGGGTGGCCCGAGGGTTTCCTTAAGCGCCTTCAGGCCGCTCTTGGGCTCCAGACCGAGATCATCCGTTTGCGGCGCGGCCGCTTCCGTGGCACCAACGAAGCCCGAGAGTGTACGTTGGCCATCCTCTCGACAGTACCGTTCTTCACCAACATCGATGACATCGCGACATCGGCTGTCCTTCGAAAGGGCGCGCATCTACCCTTAGCTGAGGTGTTCGCCGAATCGAAAGACGGGGTTCGTTTCCCCAAAATTTCGCAAGGCCGTTTCGTGCTCCCGGAACTCCAAGAGCTATTCATGCTCAGGTGCCTTGCCGAGATCCACCAAGCACTGTTTCGTTCGGCTGTGCGCGACGGCAAGCCGGTCGATGTAATACTCGTGCTTCCCGACGAGGTTTGGCTCGCCAGTCTGTGGAACCTGTTCCTGCCAGGCTTTACCGTTCTCCACGCTTTCAAGATCAAGGATGATGGTGACTTGGAGGCCGATGAGGGCATGATGGGCATGGCAACCCTGCTCCGCATGGAGGCAGGCGAAAAGGTTGGTAAGAGCGAAGCCGCACGGCTCCTAGGTTATGAAGGTAGGGCCCCGTGGAAGGATAACAAGCGAGCTCTGCGGGCTCTCCTCCGCCTATTTTTTGACGGCGCAGATACGCGTGCGAAAAACCTCATTCGTACCAGCCCAGTGGAGGTGCCTTCACCCATCCATTAATTACTTAACTAAGAACTCGAGCGTTCAGCCTCCGACGGCCTGCGCGTATCGAGAATCAACCAAGACCAAAACAAAGAAGAACATCATGAAAGATAATACCAAAAAAACCCTCGTCCGGGCGCTAAAAACACAAATCCAGATCAACACGGGCCAATCCTTATATCGTATCACGCTGAAGAGGCTAAGAACTGTCGAAGACATGAAGTTCTGGCTGAATCAACTCTCTGAAAAAGGGTGGTTCTGTAACGAGCGGCGCGCGGCTTTTATCTCCGCCGCCTGTCGAATCAGAGGCTGGGACCCTGACCGTTTCGCAAGCATCGAAAATCCCGAACCGTGGTGGATGCCTAACCGCTAATAAACATATCGTCCGCCTCCCGATCATCGGGAGGCGGACGATCCTATCTCTAGCCGATGGTGCTTACGGGAGGGTCCAAGCACCACGACCCGTCAAGTTAGTTGTCGCAGAACAGAAGCTGCTTTCCCGAAGCAGCAATCGACGACTTTTCGCCAAGCATCAAATATTAAATAATTAAACAGATGGACAAAAATACTATGAATAAATCAAACACAATACCTAGCTCCAGCAGCACACTCCCGCCCGACAGGCACATGATTCTCGGATACATGGATTATACCATAACTCCTCAAGGAGAAGTGTTCTCCACTGAGGCGAATCCAGAGATGATCCCAGTGAAAGACAAACCCTTCCCTCATGTGTATCTGGAGGGGGATGACGGCATGAACCACCAAGCCCGAGTTCGCGACTTGCTGGCCTTAGCGTTTTTCCTGCAGCAACCTGCCAAACATATCGTGGTCTGCGAAGACCGGCGAAAACCCTTGGATCCAGATCACCTAGCATGGTTTCCCATCACCAAGATGACGCGGAGTCAATTGGTCCGCAATTTGTGCGCCAACATGGGATGGGGTCGACTCCCGAAATATCGCGTAGACTTTCCTCGACGGGCCAAATTTGATCAACCACCAGTCAATCCCCAGGTCGTTGGGGCGGTCATGTCGCTCCGAAAGCCAGGCCCGAGCCAGTATACTTGGGCGGCATTCGCCAAGGTATTCAAGCGAGCGTCAGGCAAAGCGCTATGGACAGAGGTAAACTACAGTCTACCGGGCCAGCCTGGCTTCGAAGCAGCGTTGAACAAGCAAACCACGAGGTTAACGGTTTGGGGCTATCACTTGGCTTTTCGTGACTCGACCGACTCGTATAAACGAAGAGATGCTCGGCCACACCGACTTCGGACATATTTGGGGATGCATACCGATGCGGTGCAGCGAATTCTCGATGAGTGCTACAAGGATCGTAGTCTGATCAAGAAACTTCCTGCGCCGAATGTCGTAGGAATGGACCTGTATGTGGCCCACAACTATTTACGGTGGGCAATCGAGTTTCGACGTCTTTGCGGATTCGTGCCTTCCAAAGAGGTTGAGCAGGCGTTGGAAATTTTGAGACTGGGAAGTCTTATCAACTACACACGGGAAGAATACAGAGCGGTTCGTGAAAGGCTAAAGGCTGAACAGGAGTTTTTGGAGCAAACCTTGAATGCCTGGGACCAGACAGTGGAACCCTTGCCGTTAAAGTAGGCCTAAGAGTCGGAGAACCATGGGCCCAAAATCATTACCTTGGAGTTGCAATAACTGTCCAGAATGTCACCTGAAGTATCGATTTATATACTTGGAGGCATGAATGGACATATTCCGGTTTCGGAATGCACTGGTTGCAAACTACTCAAAATACGTACAAAGCTTTTTCGAGATTAGAGACCAAGAGGTCCGAGGAATGGTCGAAGACCAGTATCGGTCGGGCCTGCTGTGGCCTGATGTGCTGATTCAACTCAACCCATCCTTCAAGGCCGGGGCATCTATTGACGAACTGGTCGAAAGTGACGTCCTCCATCCTCAGTGCAGCCAAGTCTTCCGTGTTGGGAAAACGGAGGAAGCCGCAGGAGGAAATCCACTTCGCCTGCACAAGCACCAAGAGGAGGCCATCCACGCCGCCAGCCAAGATGCCAACTATGTTCTGACTACAGGAACAGGTAGCGGAAAGTCGCTCGCGTACATCATACCGATCGTCAACGAGGTTCTAAAGCAAGGCTCAGGCAAGGGGATCCGCGCCATCATCGTGTATCCGATGAATGCCTTGGCGAACTCCCAGGCGGGCGAGTTGGACAAGTTCCTGAAGCTAGGCTTCGACACGCCACCGGTAACCTACCGGCGCTACACGGGTCAGGAATCAGACGATGAGAAGCGGGAGATCCAAGAACGTCCACCAGACATCATCCTCACCAACTATGTGATGCTCGAGCTGATCCTGACACGGCCGCGTGAGCACCGGATGATCTCGGCCGCCGAGAACCTACGTTTTGTCGTTCTCGACGAACTCCACACATATCGGGGCCGGCAAGGCGCTGATGTCGCCATGCTTCTCCGCCGTCTGCGGAACATCGTGGGACGGGACGACTTGCTCTGCATCGGTACGTCTGCCACGATGGGAAGCGGAGACAACATTTTGTCACAGAGACAAGAGGTTAGTGAGGTCGCCTCACTTTTGTTCGGCAGTCCGGTTTCTCCCAACCATGTCATCGGAGAAACCCTTGAGCCTATGTGGAATCCCATAGTATTACAAACCGGGGCTATCGGCTAGTGACACATAGGCACTCGGTCACGTTAGGGGATACTGAAGCGGGCAACTGCAAACCAGTTTTCGACTGGGGAGGATTCCGCTTCGGTGTGCTTATTTGCAACGAGCTGACGAACATTCGATATCGAGAAGCCTTCCAAGGGGAAGTCGATGCATTAATCGTGATCGAGTGGAACCAGGATGTGGAACAGTTCGGCACCCTTGTAGAAAGTGCTGCTAGTGATGTCCACTGCTACGTAATCCAGGTTAACAACCGCATCCACGGAGACAGTCGTTTACGGGTCCCAGCCAAAGACCGGTGGCTCCGGGATGCGGTACAAGTCCGAGGAGGAACCGAGGACTTCTTCGTCGTTGCTGATATCGATATAAGATCCCTGCGGGAATTCCAAAGCGCTGCCATCCCAGATATGAGCACGAAGGCAAAATTTAAGGCATTCCCAACTGGATTCCGCATTTCACCAGGCCGTGATATTCGGAAAAATCTAAAGGAAAAAAAAGGAGAAGAATGAAACAAGGAGCCCGAAAACTTCCAACCCATCACCTCTCCATCCGAGTCCCTTGGCATGACAACGGCTGGAACGGATCCGTCTGCAATCGTCCTGGGGCGAACACCTCATGCCGAGTACTACAAAGCATCGCCGCATCTAAGGATGACGCCGCCGAAGAGGAGGTCGCTGGGAAAAGTTTCGAGAATCTCAAAAAAGACAAGCTACCCCCATGCCTTGGCGAGCGGGCATCTTTCATGGCGCCTTTTTCGATCACCCAGGATAAAACACACCCGTACCAAAAAAGTACTCCAGATTTTTACGGACACTTCCGCCCTACACCTTTCACCTTCCAGGCTTTCAGCGCCGCCTGTGTTCCGTTCAGATGGATGCTCAGTAAACACGTTGAAGAATACGTAGAAAGTTACCGCCTGGATTTCCGGGAGGAACGCGAGCCTGACCTACCATTCACGTCTGCTTGGATTCAGGAACGTGACAACCAGATGGTTATGCTGGATACCTTTTTCGGCGCTGTAAAACCTGGTGAGTCTCTCTGCTTTTTCTACGCCAAGGATACGCCACTTTCGAGTGATAGTCGGCGGGTCATCATCGGGGTTGGAAAGGTCAAGTCAGTCTCAGAGGCGCAAGAATACAAATACGAAGACCCCGACCATGATGACCTGCGTTGTGCTATCTGGGAGCGGAATGTCAGCCACTCCATCCGGCCAGGATTCGAGGAGGGGTTCATCTTTCCCTATGCTGAGGTCCTCGACATCGCGACGGAACAAGGCATCGACCCCGAGATATTTCTCGCCTTCGCTCCTGACGAAGCGTTTGAGGCATTTTCTTACGCATCGGAGCTGGTTTCCCATGACCTTGCGATCGGAGCGATCATCTCTTGTGTAGCCGCCCTAGAGCGGATCGCCGAAGTTCACGAAGGACCCTGGAACAAGGTGCGGAACTGGCTCGACGGGGAACTAAACTGCTTATGGGAACTCCGCGGCCCTTTCCCAAGCTTCTCTTCCGCGCTCGCAACTCTCCTTGGCGAGGGTGGAAACCTCGTAGCTTATGAGCTGGGAGCGACGGCCGCTGATTCATCTGAGGGCACCGACCCTTGGGACGAGTTTGAGCACCTCATTTCGAAGCAGACTCCAGCAACGGGCATCGCAGCGGAGTTGGTCAGTGACGGTATCAGAAGGACGTGGAAGGGAATGTCGAAGGAGCGAAAGGACTTGCTCAAGTTGCTGAGCCGCTTTTCGCTCTCCACCGAGCAGTTGTCCCGATTTTTCGATCCCGACCACCGCCCAAGTGACGTGACAGATCATCAGTTACTTGAGAATCCATACGTCTTGTTTGAAGAGGACCGAGAGAGTCCCGATGCGATTCCGGTTCAGGTAATCGACCGCGGGATCTTGCCATCCCCGAAGATCTTGGCATCGCACCCCTTGCCTGAGGCAAGCCGGATGACGGACCGGGTTGATCATCGGCGTGTTCGTGCGCTCACGATTTCGATACTGGAGACGGCGTCTCTTGAGGGACACACTCTTTTGCCGAGGGCTTGGCTCACCGAACGCATCCAGGAACTGGAGCTCGATACACCTTGCCCTGTGGGCATGGATGTCATCGAGGGGATGTCAGAACTGCTCGAACCTTTGGTCATGAGAGCGGAGATGGCCGATGGATCCAGAGCCTTCCAGCTAGACCGTTTTACGAAGATTCGCCGCCTGGTTGGAAATACGGTGAAAAAGCGCGTGGGCAGCAAAAGCAAGCGACATGACCTCGAACTCGACTGGCGCTCTATCGTAGATGGAGAGCTGCCGGAGCCAGCAGATGAAGGCGACGGCGGAGCAGAGGAGAAGGCCAGAATAGAAAAGACAGCGGCCTTGAAGGAGCTCGCCCAGTCACGGCTCAGTGTCTTGATCGGCGCTGCTGGCACCGGGAAAACCACTCTGTTAAAGATGCTTTGCGGAATCCCCGAAGTGGATGCCGCAGGGATTCTCCTCCTAGCACCTACAGGAAAGGCGAGGGTTCAGCTCGAGAAGAAAACTGGAAGGGAAGGAAAAGGCATGACGCTCGCCCAGCTGCTTATGCGGTATGGGTCACGCTATAATCCGGAAACGGGAGCCTACCGGGCCACAAAAGATTCCAACCGGTGCAGTGATTACAAAACCGTCATCATCGACGAGTGCTCGATGTTGACCGAGGAGCAACTCGCAGCTGTACTTGATGGTGTAAGCGGAGTGGACCGTCTCGTTCTCGTTGGCGATCCGCGCCAACTGCCTCCGATCGGGAGCGGTCGCCCTTTCGTCGATATCGTTCGACAGTTGGCTCCGGAAGACATCGAAACGCGCGAAGTAAAAGTCGACCGCGGATACGCCGAACTCACCATTCCACGTCGCCAGCAGGGAAAGGCCCGGGCCGACCTCATTCTGGCTGGTTGGTTTGGCGGCCTTTTGGACCCGGCTGCGGACTCGATATGGGCGGACTTGGCATCTGGCTCACTACCTGAAATCCGTTTCGAATCGTGGAGTGATGAGGAGGATTTGAAAGACCTGCTGCTTACAACCCTTGTCGAAGAGTTGGAACTTGAGAGCCTAGAAGACGAGACAGGCTTTGAGGAATCCATCGGGGGCAGCCTTTACGAGGAAAGGTGCTACTTCCATCGAAGTCGCGAGTCGGACGCCTCGCTCCACGTGGAAGACTGGCAAGTCATATCCCCGATCCGTTCTGGCCTCCAAGGTGTGGACGGCCTCAACAAGCTGATACAATCTACCTTCAGGCGCTCGTGGCTGGAGCAGGCGAGCAAGCACTACGAGAAACCATATTTCCGAAAGCTTAACAAACCCTTGGGCCACCAAGGCATCATCTATGGCGACAAGGTCATCAATCTCATCAACAGCGGCAGTAGAAAGCCGTGGCCAAAGAAGGAGGGAGGTTATGTGGCAAACGGGGATATCGGCCTCGTGGTGGGTTACTACAAAGGAAGAAAAAAGAATTTGTTCAAACAGCTGGAGGTCGAATTCATCTCGCAGCCATCATTCGCCTACGCCTATAAGCACTGGGAGTTTGGTGAGAAAGGCGATCCGCTGGATCTCGCCTACGCCCTCACCGTACATAAGGGACGCGGAAAATTTAAATCATCCCAAATCGCGTTCAATCCTTTGAGGAGCAATGGTGATAAACCATTTTTCAAGTCCCGGTTTTCGAACCAGCCTGGCTTCGACTTCGCGCATGGCCTCCTTGGACAAGGTCACACCTGAACGATACATCTTCCTGATGAGTTCGACCACAGGGCAAACCCCGTTGTAGGTCATCGAACGGGCGAGTCCCAGGGTCTTCTGCACGCTATCGAGCAATTCTCCGCGCCAGTGGTTCTCCAACACACCCCAGCACCGTTCAACGGGGTTGTACTTGCTGTGGTACGGCGGATAGTAGGCCAACTCGACGATGACTCCCTTG
>Ga0209186_1001828_pt1 | contig 15449 bp, 21 predicted proteins | sample SidtaG_FD_187426 | JGI IMG/M metagenome (GOLD analysis project Ga0209186, IMG submission 187426) | Marine algal microbial communities from Sidmouth, United Kingdom - Sidmouth_Male2 metaG (SPAdes) (version 2) | ecosystem: Host-associated > Algae > Red algae > Unclassified | place: Sidmouth...
CCCCCCCACCCTCGGTCAGGTATACGGGGTTGAAGCTGAAGACGGCAGAAGGGACGTACTGCATCCCCTCACTCTTCACGTCAAACACAGTCGCGATGGTCGGCGAAAGGACTGATGTATTTGAACTTCCCTTCTCCCGAGCGCTTCTGAGACGCGAGTCGGCAAGATCGCTTGCTTCGAAAGCGACGTTTCTCACAGACGTGTCTCGTCGACAGTGGTCGAGCAGTGGAAAGCAACCACCGGGTCACATGAAAAACTCACTTATCATGTTATTCGAGCTGACCTTCCGATTTCAAGCGGCATGTTTCCGCCATACAGCTCCGCCAAACGTTGGGATGGCGTAGATCTCGCGCCATACCATCAGACTCTGGCGTCGGATCTCCGCCATCCCAACGTTTGGCGTGGATTCTGCGCCATAAATCTGACCGCTGGGCTCCCCTTTCCGCTATAATTTTGGCGTTAGCGGAGATTCTCCGCCATAATCCTAACCGCTGGGCTTGCTCTTAGTAGCTTCACTTCCAAGTTCGGAGTGTGGTTGATGAACTTGGTGCGATTGCCACAATGCATGGCGTCTAGGACCACCGTCTTGGTCATCCGGAGGAGGAAGCTCACGTCGGCCGCGTCATACTTCCTCCCAAGGATCCGCGCCTTCGTCAACGACAGCACCTCCCCGGTGTACTCGCCGACAAAAGCACCTTCCGCGACCTCCTCACCCGCAAAGACACCCAGCCCGTGCGCCGCAGACGGACCAAGAATCAGTCTCCGTCGAAGCCCCACCTGCAGTTGCACGCTACGGCATCGTCGGGTGCCGCCAGGGGTGCCACCGCTTGACATCCAAGACTCCACGAGACCGACGCCGTCCCGCGGAGCAGGTTGCACGGTGGCGGCACCGTGTAAGCCACGTCCCGCTCGTCCGCCGGCCCGCCGTCCACTCTGCAGGATGGTGCCGTCGACACCAGAGAGCCGGTGTCAGTGTGCCCCACAGGAATAAAAAGCGTCCGGGTCGCACTGTCGGTCCACCCTGAAGCACGGGCAGTCGTCGGTGCTGCAGCTCGCGGGGGGGCGACAAGTGGACCACGTGCGCTGCCGGAACAGGGAAGAACCAGCCGCCGTCTCGCTCCCTCCGGCAGCGCCCGAGAGCGCTGATGTTGCGCCTCGTGGGCCCCGCGCCCCACCGGCAATCCATCGTGTGCCCGAGCAGCCGCAATACTTCTCGCAGGGAAGCGCGTTTCGCACACAACTGCAGCGGTCGTCGTGACATGGTTTGCTGTGAGTGCACCGCTGGTAGTCCGCAACCTTCTCGGGGGCCGCTGCATCCTCCAAGCTGCTCATGACTGTGTCGCCGGGTGATAAAACATCAATGACCTGAGCAGAAGTCCCGCTCCCTGCGGCAGGAGCCAGGGCACATCGCGGCACCTGTACCCCCCCCGCCTCTTCCGCGACGGCCCCTTCGGCAGGGGCAGCTGCTGGCGGCCACCCAAACCAGCCGAGGTACAGCGCATCCCCGCGGCACGTTCTGCCTGGAACAAAGCACGCGAGACGGCACGTGTCATGTCTGCCGACCATCTCCGCTGCCGCACGTAACAGTACAACTTGTTCCGCCGTCCAGAGGCTTTCCGCTGGCGCTCCAAGACCACACTGGAAAACGGAGGGATGAGCACGCAAGTCGTGACGACAAACGACACAACTGCCGCCGGCAACCGAGAGCGCCTCATGGTGCACACCGGCACGACGGTTGCGTGCAGCAGCAGCACTTGACCCGCTGCTCGTATCGTCACCAAGCGCCGCCGCGGCGGATGCTGATGCAGGTCCTGCACCGGGGATAAAGACACGACGGACGGTGCCCAGTACGTCGGGCGCGAGCCAACGCCCACCAGCTGCCATGTGAGTACGCATCCGGTCGTGGTCGACCGGTATGTGCCGTGGTGCAGTCAACGGTGGGGCGAGAAGTCCCATCTCTTGCCGAGCCCCATGCGCTCGACAGGCATAGCGCAGGCAAAGCCGGTACATCAGCCTGGAGAACGTGTCCCTGCCCAAGATAGAGAAGTCGTGCACTACAGCCCCATCAGCGGACGTGGGTGTCACTGCATGCGCCGCGGGACCCCCACCCGATAAGGCTGCACGAGCACCTGACGGCAACGATCTAGATGCAGAGTTGGAGCCCACGCGGGACATGCGTTCGTCTTCTTCTGGGTCGCAGGCACTCTGCAGATATTCTCTGACGGCCGCTACATCAATACGAGACGCGGCGGGCGCAAGCTCCGCAGCAGCTGACACCTTTTCTGCCACCAGCCACGCTCGACTGCGAGCAGGAAGTCCTGCTGCGGCTACGTCACGGCCCGCCTCTAGACCGGCAGCATATGCAGCAGCCGGCACCGCTAGGCCATCCCAGGCCTCCTGCCATCAAGCCGGCGGAGAGCGAGCTGCTGCACCAACGTCTCCTCCCACCATGATCGTTGCCAGGCGCTGCCCTTCCGTAAGCTCCTCCAGCGCAGCGGACCGTGCGGCAGTGGCACGACGACCGCGCCAAGCCGCGTCCATGTCACGCATGCGGCGCTGCACAAGCCCCAGTAGACGCCGCACCGCCGCCTCGCTCCGCTGCAGATTCATTGCTAGGGCCTGCACCACCGACGGTCCCGAACCAAACTCCTTGATGACGGCCCCCACGGCCCGCTGTTCCGCGGCGCGCCGGGTACGCGCGCCCATGGAGTAGTAGTCCTTGGGGCGGTTGTCGTCGTCCGACTCGGAAGCGTCGCTGCCGTCGCTGTCCACCAGCTGCCACCCATTATTTAGCACAATCGAGCGCAAGAGAGCACGCGGCACCGAAGATTCTCTCAAGTACGGCACAAAGCGCACGTACTTGTGCGGCTCGACGCGACAAAAGCAGCGACGCAACGGTGCATACGCCTTTTTTGTCGGAGGAGGGGTGCGGGCGCGCAGGGGGACAAAGGGAGGAGCTGCCGAATGAGCGGCAGCCCAAACCCGCCCTCTGGCCGCAGTAGCCGGGAGAGATCCGGTCGCACCAGAAGCATCACCCGCACGAAGCACCTTGCGCGGTGAGCCACCGGCCAAACGCTACCCGCGAAGCACACTGCCGTGACCGGCAGCGGCCCCACCTGTCGCGTCTTTCTGGCCCGTGGTGGCGCGCTGCACCGCCGTGCTCCGCCCTCGTACACTGCTGATGCGCCGACAGCTGCGGCGGCTGCCATGGTCATGACGGAAACTCCCACTCCCCCTGCTACTGCTGCCGCCGCCGTTCCGACCGTGGTCGAGACGCCAACTGGAGTCGCTTCCGCTTGTGGTGTTGACGTAACTGTCTTCTTCGCTGCTGCTGCTGCTCCTCCTTCCGTGTCCTCCGCCGTCGTTAATTCCGCCGTCGTCGCTGCACAAGCTGTTTTTGCTGCTCCCGTCCTCGCAGCCGCCGTCCTCGTCGCTCCTGCCGGGTGTCCCGCCGCCCGCCCCTCCAGAGGAGCCAGCGTGCAAAACACCGACGCCAACACCATCCCCGGCGCTGCGGTTTATACAACCACTGCTGCTGGCACCAACACCCAAACCAACTCCACCGGCTCCACGTTCCCAGCCGCCGCGGGTGTCCCTGCTCGCTCCGAGACGGATTACAGCACCAAGCGCTTCCACTCGTGGTAGTTCGACAACACAGGTTCATATTGAGGTCGCGGCCACATGCCGTTTCCGGTTCACAGCGGCTCGGTTGGCCACCAAGGCAACATGAACAGCAGCACTCCGCCGCTGTTTCGCATCTTCCATTGCTCTGTGTAATACACGAGTGACTGCGGGCAGCAGCTGCGAGCCCTCCCCCATACACTCGCCAGCGTCGTCGCCAGCTTCGTCCCCCGAGTCCCCCGAAGAGCTGGCCGCCGCAAACCACTCCCGGACAAAGTCATCTTCAAGCCCCCCCATCCCCCGTGCCCTCCTCGGGGGCGTCATGACCGGCAGAACCACAGAAATAGCATCGAGAGCACGCGAGGACGCAAAGGTAACGGCGGCCGGACCAGGTCCCACCCATCTGCCAGCCCCTGCTGCGCCACAGCCACACCTGAGACGTCAAAGCCGCGACGGAAACACACACACACACGGCGACGGCTGACGGGGCGGAAGCACCGCTAAGAATCTGCGTGATCCTCGGAAAAGCCGGTCCTTTCACGGCCAAGATCACATCCTGATCGGACTCAATGAGAAAATATATAAATCTAACAATCGCTAGCTCATTCCCTACTTCTGCAGCTGCAACTGTTTCCGCACAACCAGGTCACCGCCGCGGTCTATTTTCATGCGCTCGCGGGACAGAAAGAGGGGAGAAACCAAGTCGGACAGTGTATATGGAACAGCTCATGGTATCCCGGGGTGCCCTGCTGCTAAACGTCGTCCTCCTCCCCATCATTTTCTTCCCCGTCGTCATCCTCTTCGTCGCTATCGCTCACGACCACCCTCCGCGCGGCCGCATGATTCGCACGTCTGCCCATAGAGGAAAGCCCCGCGACAGCGCTACCCCCAGCACGACGCCCCGCCCCCTGCCTTGAATCACCTCCCGACCCACGACCTGCACCACGATCCGTCCCGCAACCGACTGAGCGCTCCAGCTGCGCACTGGTCGACTGCTCATCGTCGAAGTCATCCTCCCACAGACCGGTGCCCCCTACAGCCGCTGAACCAGCAGCAGCGGCGGCGGAGATGCGGCGCTGGTCCCGTACAAAGGTCTCCATCCACTAGGCCAGCATCAACAGGAAAATTGAGTTGTCAACAATGACGCGTGTGGAGCACAGGAGCTCGGCGAACTCTGCCGCCGACACCGCACCGCAAGTTATCGACGCTCCAAAGAGGAAGTTCCCCTTTGCCGCGGCAACCAACTGCGACTCCAGCTCCGGGTAGAGCGCTTGCGGACCGCTGCCAACGCCCTGCTCCAGGGCAAATAGGGCGAGCTCTCGCGCCGAGAGCTGGCTCACGTACGCTCTCAAGCACATGGTGAGCCAGGAACTGATCCCGACGCCCGGGAGGCCACATCGGATGCTTCGCCGGCGCAGATGCCGTTCCTGGTACATCGCCGGCCGCCTCTGCGCCTGATCTACCGCCAAGACCTAGGCTGCCCGTCCAACGTGTCGACCACGAACCAGAGGTGGTCATCTCCATGAGAGACTGCGCGTCCCGGTCCGCTTCAGCGGCACTCCGCGTCTGCAGTTTTCGCATAAGGTCCACCACAGACGGGAAGACCTTTTCTCCACCAGCGGAGCCGCCACCACGAGAGGAGTCTGACCCGGATGTAGCGGCACCACGCGCGGAGGCCCGGCCACCGCAGCCGCCGCCTCGGCCGCGCCCACGCGTGTTGGTACCACCACGAACAGTGGCGCCGGGTGATGAGCCCCCACGAACGGGAAAGGGGTCAGCTCCAGCGACACCAGCAATGGCGGCGGCGACGGCTGAAGCGGCTGAAGCGGCACCCGCGGCAGCGGCAGCTGCGGTCGCCCCCAGCACATGCGCCGCCCCGTCTGTTGAGCTCGAGCCACCGCGCCCGCCCCGACGACCACGATCGTCCCGACAAGAAAGTGGGGCTATGCCACGCCGAATGCGTTCACTAGAAACCAGCGAGGTGGCAGGCATACCACCCGGAGCGGCTGCGGCTGCGGCGCGGTCGGCACGACCGACACCCACACCGGCACCAGCCGCAGCGCGACCGGCGGCGGCCGCCGCCAGAGCCCCGCCGGCTGCGACAGCGGCAAGCCCAACGGTTCCATCTGCAGCGAGAAGCGACGCTTCGACCGCTGTGTTCGAGCGGTTCTGCAACGCCGTCGACGCCTGGTCGAATTGGCCGTGGTTAGCAGGTGCAAATGACGCAGCAGCCGTGCCGCTCGCCTCCATGAGGTTGGCTACAGCAGATGAAGACACGTGTAGCCCGGACTGGTAGAGATTTCCGGAAATGGCGGCCGCGGTGCCGGCCAGCCGATTCTTTTCCGCGTGGTGCCGATAGGCCTCGCCGGCGACGTCAGCCTTGAGTTCTGCAGCTCGGTGGTGATCCATCGTCCTGCACATGTAGTCCGACGCACTCTCCACGAAACCCGCCTCTTTGACGCGGATGGGGTCTCCTGCATTGTTGCGGGCGTACAGCTCGCCAGTAGTACGGAGCGTGTGCGGCAGATGTCCAACAGTTCGGCACCTGGGACACGTCAGCCCGTGTACGCAACCCTTGTCCAGGCACGCACGGTGCCCCCCGATTTGAAGAACTTGCTGGTCGGCGACAGCTGGTACATGCACGGCATGGAGCGCATTGTGCACGTGCGCTGCGAGTTGTTGCCCTTGATGTTGTTGCCGTCAGCGTCTTTCCCGAGGTCGAACCCACAAAACAGTAAAACCATGACAGGAGCAAGGAGCAACAGAAAGCTCCGTCGTCCCGTCCTAAGAAATGCGACGCCTGCCAGCCAATAGAGTCACAGCCGCCCACGGGAGCCGGTGGGGGAGCGCGACCGCAGTCGCCCTTTACCGCCGGTCAAAGTCTAATGCCGATCGGTACGGCCACAGCCTCAGACCGCCGCCGGTTATAAAGGAGCACGACCACGGCCACCCGCCGCTGCCGGCGGAGCGCCGCCGTGGGCGCAAAGCCGATGGAACAGCAAAAGGAGTCGTCGATGCACCGCCGGGAGAAATGTAATCCCGCCGTTGGAACAGCGTGGCTGGACGCACTCGCCGCGCATCGTGGAGCGACCGCACAGCCACGAGCGCCGGCCACCTCGAGGAAAAAGGCACGCCACAACCGGAGCCTGCCGGGCGGCACGGCGGGAGGGGGAGGAGGCGAGCGCGAGAGCGGTGCTGGGGCCACGGACCAGCAGGACAGCAGCAACGACGACTACGACACACATCGGACACGATCTCCTGCCATTAGCGTCCAGCACGGCGTCCTGCCGTAGATTGCGGACCTGTGGCAGAGGAGGCGCTTCCGTGCATGGCTGCAGGCAGTATCAGTCAATCGCGCGACAAGGTCGCTGGGGCTCGAGTTTTCTATCGGGGCAACAAACCACCGCCTCCTATTGGCCCCTCCCTGTCTTACAGAACGTTTCCAAACGTTTATCCCTCTCCACGGCCTGCACAGAGGTGGGGTCATTTTTGGGAGAAGTGCCAAATTGTGGATCACTTCGGCACGATTGTGGTCCGAGTTAGTCTCGATTGTCGGAGAAGCCAACAGCGTTTCAGAACCGCGGGATCATGACATTCGCAGTCCAATTCCGAGGTGGGCATCACGTTTCGAGTGTTTGCCTGCACGCCTGGGCCCATCACAGCCGTGTGCGTCTTGCGCCGTGCCATAGCTGTGGGGCACGCGCCTCTACAGGCTTTCACAAACGAGCTTTCCAGCGTCGGCTACCTCCCGAGAGCCGTTGCCCGCTGAAGCAGCGAGCCAGTGTGAGTTCCCGAATCGAAGTGGCGTGGGGTGATACACGGTTTGGCGTCCGCGCGCGGAACGTGACGGTGCGACGACGGTCGGTCACCGGGCGGTGACTACTGTGGCGGGGCCCGGGGAACGGGCTGCGGCGGGGTGAGACGGCCGGTCTACCATGAACTGTAGAATATGCGATTCTGTCAACCCTATGGAAGGCCCGAAGCACAATGCCTGCACGTGCCGTTTGAAGCAGGTGGAGTGCCGGCGGACTCTGCCTGAGGACCATCCTTTTATTGCGCAGGCGCAGTGCGTCAGCGTGGCCTGTGTCTAAAAGCAGACGTGCAACACCTGTGGTCTGTAGGGCCACCTGTACGGCACCCCAGGCCCTGAACGTCGCGCGGATGAGGTTGAACTCTGAGGGGCACCTTTTCCGCCAGCAGAAAAGTCAGCCGCTGTCCAAGGACGACTCTGTTTGCCTTCTAATGACGGATCTCCCAATACAGATCATCGTGGACAACTCCGTCAGTGTCACCACCACCGCCGCGGAGGCTGCCCACAGGCGGCATGTCGCGACCTCCCGCCTTCATTCCAACACCCATGTCGAGCGCCTGGAAAGTGAAGAGACCGTAAGCGTAATAGAGGGGTTGGGCAGTGACGCGGCGGTGCTCAAGGCGGAGACAGAGGAGGTAAAGGCGCTGTGCACCAAAATGCTTTTCGGCGCGGCGGCCGCCTACCTCCTGGCTGCATCGGCCGCCGAGAGCCGCATGGACAAATCGGCGCCACCGCCCTCCGAAAATAACCAGGAGGACTAGGACATGCCCCATTCCTTGGAAGATGACGCGGCGGCAGCGGCGGTTGGTGCCAGAGGCGGCAGCCGCTCACGCCGACGCGGACGCGGCGGCGGCGGCGGTTCTGGCGGCGGCGTTGGCGGCGGAAGTTGCAGCGGGAGAGGCAAGAAGGTGTCGGCTGACAGCTGGGGTATGCCGAAGTCGATGCGCGTGCACCACGCCACGCGCCAGGGAAAGATGGACAGTTACGCATTCGCGGTGGCGAAGGGACAGCGACCTTCACACGCGACCAAGAGCCAAACCAAGGGGAAGGGGAAAGTGAAGAGCAGGGGAAGGAATGGCTTGGATGCCGTGCGGCCCATAGACTTTGGTTATTCGGATGACGAGCAGGCGGCAGGGTCAGCCGCGGTGGCCGAACACGACGGGTGGCCGGCGGGGACGCATGAGCGGTTTACCAGCATTTCTCCCTAGCTTTTTTCGCCTCGATTCTGGGAGGCCCACCCGGTACTCGTGGCGCACGCCGTTATCTCATAGCTGTACCAGTGCTCCTTTGAATACATGGACACCGACGCGGCGGGTTTCGTAGTGAAGGGGGCTCCCGACGTGCACGTGCGAGGAGCATATTCTTAACTCCGGCACAGTCTCAGAGAGGTTATTCTCGGCTATGAGCCCGGATCTGCGCTTGGCGACGTTTCCAAGAATGGTGCTGGCAGTACAGCCCGTCGTGAATGAGATCATGGATGCGGCGGGCGCGTCTAAGGTTGGGGTCGCATCCGCGGCCGCCTCGGCAGCCGCGGCCGCCTCGGCAGCGGCAGCAGCATCGGCAGCCGCGGAGATCTTTGCAGCCGCGACACCCTGGGCACCCCGAGCAGGCGCTGGTGACCTTGTCTATTGCGATGGGCTGGCTGGAAGTCTTGGCTGCGCGCATTTCCCCAAGACCCACTGCTCCAAAAGCCCCTTCTGCGACCCCCAGGGGCATTGAGGCGGCTGATACTGTAGTAATCTCCCCGGATGCGACAGGGGACGAGCAGGGGATGTGACATTCCGCATCGGGAGACTATTTTCTTTGACGGACTGATATGCACTTTCCTGAGGTAGACGGCAGGGTGACGTTCATGAAGAGGATACCTTCCTGTAGGTTCTAGTGCCTGCAAACCATGAGGCCGTTGTGGCATCAGTCCATCTTTCATACCGGCGGCGCTGCAGCCTGCAAGCGGCAATGGGGCAGTCTCGGAGTTTGGGCGGGGGCGTGCGGGTGGGAGTCAGAACCACAGTTGGCAAGACAACGGACAGTGTGGTCTCTTTGGTGGCTGTCTGCAGCAGTCCGGCGGCGGAACTGCCAGTCAGCAGCTATTCGGGATGTTGTACTACGCCACTGGCATGGTACTCGAAGTCACATGACGGGGCGCCGAGCGAAGGACCCGGAACAGACGCCACCGGGGGGGACCGATCTCCGAGTACATCATGGGGCCCCTCGTTCGGTCAGACGACTTTTTGATATATGATGGGGACCCTGAATGATTTTGGATCGTAAGCACATGTGTATCCACTCTACGCTGTACTGTAAGGGGGGCCAATGTTAGGGATCCCGGAATCTCCCGCTTGGGAGGCTGCTGTGTGGGATTCGGGGCCCACTGAGCCCGCTTTCTCGGATAAAATATGAGGAAAGCCGGGCATCGCTGGCCCGGCTTCCTCAAAAGAAAGAAACTGCGCTTTCTCGACCCTTCTCCGTGGTCGAGCCTTCGGATGTTGTCCTGCGTGACCGTGGCACCGGTCGAGAGTAGAGCAGGGCACGTGAGCGGGTTCCCCCACCTGGGGAGGTGTCCCTATCTGTTTCTGTGTGGTGGAGTGACACGTAGTTTCATGCGAAGATCTTCTTCAGGAGCCGAGGAGCCTGGCAACCGATGTTGTTTCTCACGTAACGGGTGATCTTTCCCGTGAATGGTTCTCCCGGTCGGGATTGTGATCTCCCGGTTTGTGTCCGGATTCCCAACCTATCCCTCGTTGGATTCTCCCCTCATCTAGTGGTCGCACGTGTTCCCTATCCAGCCTTGTTGTTGAGCACCTGAGACCACTATACCGAGCTTGTCGTCATCCCCGGGAAGGACGTCGCTCCGGCGTACGTCGACGGACAAGTCCCCGGCAGTGTCCGGGGCTGGAATACCTGTGACGTGGGAGCTCGTCCCTTTACCGCCCACAAGGACTTACGGGGCAGGTGATGGCGGATCATCCAGGGTCACGGCTGCGATAAAGAGTGAGCCCGTGCGTCCCAAGGTGGAGTGCACCGAAACGGCCAAGGGAAAGAATCAATGGACTCCGACTCCCCCGGATCCCATGTACCGTGATTCAACTGGTGCCCCGTCGGGTGTACCCTCGTGACCGGCTGTCTTGTCCTTCTTGGCGTCTCTACGACATGACGTCCGCGTCTAAATGGACGGGGGGGTCGATACACTCTCCGCAGGTCGCATACCAGGAATGCTGACACCGCCGAGTACCAGGACGGGGTCTTCAGGGAACCGGGCGCTGACAAGAGGACGCAGAGGTGTTGGAGGAAGACCCGGTGGGATCCGCAGCGACGACTCGCTACGAGACCGTCTGACACGCAGGAGGCGGCGTAGCCACCAGTGCCGCCGTTCCCGTTCGTCCTCGAGGGACTCATCCGGGGGAAAGGGTCAGGCCCTTTCTGATCAGTCGTGCAAACCCTGCTGTCGCTCACCTACTGTGGTTCTGTGCTCTTTATAATACACTTGGGTGTGACTGTTGCTGTGGTCTGTTGACTGGGTTATCCCACGGGGAAATAGGTCTTCCATCGTTATGGATAGTTCGCGGATGACGCTGTCCCGCGCCCAGGGCGCGGGGCTCTCGTCGCGAGGCATCCATGACGGAGCTTGTGAGGGCTCAGAGAAAAGTTTCCTTGTGGGAGCCGCTCCCCATGTGGAGGGTCGCGCGCGCGTGTCCACGAGAATGAGTTGCACAACAAGCGACGGAGGAGAGGACGGAAGGGGACTCCCGTTTCCCCATCCTGCTGCCACCGACACGTGGGGTCGCGACGGTGGCTCCCCTGTGGTGTGGGACTTCCTGGAGGTCGATAAGGAGCAGTCCCGACTCAAGCACAGGGGCCCTATGATGCACGGTCCCAGCGGGCGAGGCCCGCGGGTCTACCTCGTACAGGCCCACAGGTACATGGGGTTGGGGCTGCGCAAGAGGTCCTGGGAGAGGAAGCCTTCTTGGCGGCCCCACAAGATTCGTTGGACCCTTTTATTGTTCCGTTTCGTGAGCAGCTGGCCTTCTTGGAGACAGCCCTGGGGTCCTTCAGAAAGTCAAGGCGCCGTCGTCGCCGGTAGAGCTCCTCCTCCTCGTATAGGGAGTACTCCGGTGGAGACGGGGGTTTTCATGTCCCCCTACGTGGGGTAGTCCGCGCCTGAGGGCGCAAGTCTTAGGGAAACCCTTTTCGTCGGCTCCCCGAGAAGAGCATCCCTGCGGATGATCGCTATGCAGGGATTCTGGATTGTGTAGCGTACGCCTTGGCGAATACGGACGTCCGGTATGACCGGACGATGGCACACGGCCTAGGCCGTTTGCGTAAGAATGTCTCGGCCACCTTTGGTCGAGAAGCAGAGTGGGATGGGACGCCAGCCTTAGGCCTCTTCGAGTTTCTGAACAGCTTCGAGAAAGCGGGGAATTACAAGGACGTATCGGAGGGCAGAGCCTTCTACCTCCTCCCGGAGTTCACCAAAGGCGACCTTAAGCCGGAGCTATATACAATCATGCCGTCACTTCAGGGGGGACGGAGTGGTGAGGTGAGATCCTATATGGAACTGGTCAACGGGCTCCTCCGTAAATATGCGAACGCGAAGTCGCTATGTGACCAGGACGCTCTGTTCCATGGAGCCTCCCAAGAGGAGGAAGAGACAGAGAATGAGTTTTACGAACGCCTTCGGGAGCTACTTCGCCTGTGTGGTTATATCCACACAGAGGGACAGAAGAATCTCCGCTATAAGCCGGGGCTCGGTGGGAGATTCACGCGAGCAAAACAACGGCAGTATGCCGATGGACTTTCTGTTGCAGTATGCCCAGAGGAAGGGTGTCGTCTGTCGCAGACTTCAGGAGGAACAAAAGGCCGAAGAGAAGCGAAGTGCCGGGGACCGTCGAGATCGTCGAACCGCGCGGCCGAAACCGCGCAAGTGCGTTACGGCGGCGGTGACAGACCCAACTAAGGAAGGGAAAGTCTCTCCGGGTCCTTCCCAGGGGAGTAGGGTCACTTTGGGAAACGAAGGATGCACAACTGCCTCGCATGTAACATTCGAGGGCATTTATTCCGTGAGTGTCCCCGCCTAGATGCGGCGACTAAGGCCTTGTTGAACAAGGCCTTCACGAAGCGTATGGCGGAGCGTCCCCAAGAGGACCAACCCCGCCTAAAGCAGGTAGTGGAAGCCGTAGGAGCAAGCCTGGGTTCGCCTTGGTCGTCTTCGGATGACACACCACCCCCAGGCGTGGAATTCGAAAAGCTGGTTGAGGAGGACAAGTCCTCCTTGGAATAAAAGTGACAGGGCAGTGGTACCGCCTTCCCCGACAACTGTCAGGGCAACAATGAATTACAAATGTTCCCGGAAAGCCGGGAAGAACTGTCCCAAGCGGCCACCGGGGTATCCCAAGGGAATCCTCCTGAGGTCACAGCATGTGTATTCATGCCCTCTTCTAGCTACAAGCAAGTCGTCAGATCATTCCCGACGTGAGAGTTTGACCTTACTACTCGGGCCGTTTCGGATACGGGGTTTGACCCCACTCTTATAAGCCGGCAGTTACTTCCGGAAGACACTCAGCTACAAACGCTGGGTGAGCTGGCATCTATGTTCCACAATGTCAATGGGGGATGGCTTCCCATTGTTGGTTCAGTATGCCTCGGGGTGACCCTTGGGGGTCAGACCTCGTACATTTCCTTTGTAATTGTAAACAAATTTAGTGTCCCGGCTGCGCTGGTCACCTCCTTTATGAAGGTCGCAACAAAGATTATCGCGACCCAATGAAAACACTTCGAGCTCCTCAACGGTACCAAGGTTCCCATTCGGAGGGACGGTGCCCTAAAGGGGTACCTCATTGAACCCATCAGCGCGATCTGCGTGTGCCCCGAAGGGGTGAAAGCCAAGCTAGGACCGGCCTGCAAGTCCTGGGTGCAACTCTGGACTATCGCAAGCATCCCCGCAAGCACTACCCACCCTGGGCATGGCTACGTGAAGGGGCGACCCCAATTGTATGACAAAAATGGGATAGAAGGCGCCCAAGGTCCCCCCATATTGACGGCGGGCGAGCCACTGAACATCCAAGCGATGCACTTGGGGGCCACGCCTTTGAGGCTGACGACCATCATGATCGTGGGTTACATCATCCCCTATGAGTGACCGACCTAAGAGGTTTCCGAGAAAGAGCTCAAACGGCTGAAGGGGACAGCCAAGAAGAACAAAAGATCCCCATCTCCCAGGGGTGGACGTCTCGTCCGTACCCGACCAATAGTCCGGGGCCCTGAAGGCCCTCTTTAGAAAGCACGTCTCCCTATGGGGGGGGAATCTTGGTCTGATACGCTGTGTGGAACACCGCATTCGTTTGAAGCCCGGGGCTGTCCCCGCCCGACAACACCCCTACAGGGCCGGGCCTTTGGCCCGAGAGAGAGAGAAAGCCGAGGTCGAGTACATGCGCTCGATGGAGGTGATCGAACCCTCGACCGGGGAATGGACTAGCCCAGTGGTAAGGGTACGGAAGCATGATGGATCGATACGCTTCCGTACTGACTACAGAAAGCCGAACTTTATGACCGCATATGACGCAGTCCCCATCGCTATTATGGATGAGTATATCGAATCTCTAATGGATGCCAGTGTGTTCTCCATCCTGAACTGAAAGGCAGGCTACTGGCAGATACCAGTAGCCAAGGAGGATAAACACCTCACGGAGTTCATATCCCATTCGGGCGCGTGGCAGTGCGTGCGCCTCCCCTTTGGGTTGGGTAATGCACCTGCAACCTTTCAAAGGGCTATGGATATGATCCTATCCGGGGTCAAATGGCAGTTATTCTTAGCTTTGGGCGTGGTTTTCGTCTTCTTGCGTTCCCCAAAGGAACACTTACAACACCTCGATGAAGTTTTGACACGCCTAGGGAATCCAGGGGTCACCTTGAAGGCGGAGAAGTGCCTCTTCTTCAAAGAAAAAGAGGAACAACTCGGTCATTTTGTACTACCAGGGAGAGTAAATGTCCTGGAGAAAACGCTCCCAGCACGAAGGGGCCTCCTCTACCCGAATACCCACACCCATATGAAGAGTTTTCTAGGGATGTGCGGCGTACAGTCGTTCCACAATAAACCTAGCACGCCAGCGGGACAAATAGTTCCATCGACATCTCACATGTGCCTCTTTTGCTCTCCAATATTGTCTTGTTTAGACCGACGCTGTTAAAGTCCCTCGAACAGGACCAATCCACGATTACAGCAGAGGCCCGGCAGGCCTAGAGGGGACCTGCTCAAGAGGGACACGGGATTTCTGAAACATGATTACAGAGACAGCTGAGGCTGCACCGGATTTCGAAGATCGTGGCATGTCCATTGCACGCGTGGCTCTAGATTGTCGCCCACGTTCACATGTGTTGGGCACTATCGCGCAGAGCAGCAAATTGTTCCTTCAATAGATTCTCCGGCCCTGCGCTCTCATTGGCACGAGATTCTACGAGTCACTGCCCACATTCTCGTTGATCTGGTGGACCAATGAGAGGGCGCCAGAGTGCCTCTCTTGAGTAAGGGTCCTTCAATAGATGCCCCACTTGTTACCGGCTCACTCGCAGCCGGGCGGCAGGTCGCGACTCAGTGGGATTGTGCCGTTGTAACCCGTCGCCGTTTTTGATATGGGCTCATCACATGCACGCTCCATGGACTCTGGAGGCGGTAAACATCAGTATGGACCTCTCCTGGACCTTCTCTGGCCCCCCACCTCGAGGGGCCAGGCCCATCAGCCATTTTGGCTGTTCCACCAGTGGGGCGCGTGCCATGTGTCACACGTCCCGTGTCGATGATCAAAGGGCGGAGCCCAGCCCGTCGCCCGCTTCAGCTGACAGCGCTGTGCGAGGTGAACAGAGACCAGTAGATCTCGTCCTCCGTGCCATTTCGGAACGATGGAAAGTCCATTGTGAAATCATCGGGAATCGCAGCATGTTTGGACTTTATCTTGATCCCTGGACGATGGCCCGACGGTCCGGATCACAGGCCCGATCTGGGATGGTGGAAATCACATGATCA
>Ga0209186_1001829_pt1 | contig 15446 bp, 26 predicted proteins | sample SidtaG_FD_187426 | JGI IMG/M metagenome (GOLD analysis project Ga0209186, IMG submission 187426) | Marine algal microbial communities from Sidmouth, United Kingdom - Sidmouth_Male2 metaG (SPAdes) (version 2) | ecosystem: Host-associated > Algae > Red algae > Unclassified | place: Sidmouth...
CCGCCGGCACCCCCCCCACCAGCGGCAGCGCCGGCACCCCCCCCACCGTTGGCACCGCCGCCGCCCTCGCCCCCATCAGGGGCGTCGCCATCTTCGCTGTCGTCCATGTCCAATACGACGTTTGATGCCTTGTGGTCTGCCACCCACTCTTGCACCAAGACGCGCAGAGAGTCCGAGCTCGTCTGCGGTGACGTCTGTGTCAACAACCGTTTGGTCGTCGACGTTGACGTCGATTGAGAACTTGGACGTCGGCACCCCCGGGTGCTCGGTGCTGGTCGCGCGGTCGTCACTGTCATGGTTACTCTTGAACAGCTTCGCCCAGGAGTCGCCAAATTCGTCCACGCTTACATGCAAGTACAGCAGCTCCTTCGACCACACCACCCTGGCCGACGTGATGACACCGCCGTGCAAGAACGTGTGCATGTGCGTGCCATCGACGTCCTCGGCCAAGTCACCAGCATCGTCTCTGGAGCGCTTCGCCCTTGTGCGCTCCTTGTACTTCGCCACTTTCGAGTCTTAGTCGCTGTCACCGCCGCAACTTCGGCGAATGCGTAGGCCGCCTCCAGCATGATGCGAATCTGTACAAGTATGGAAACCAACAGCACAAATGGAACAGTACAAGCGAGTAGAAAAAGCAACAACAAGTGCAAACAGCTCAAAAAAGCACAATGAAGTACGCACAGCACATCACAAACGAATGAGGCAGTACAGGGAAAAAAAGGAGCCGAACACAACACGAGAAAAGAACAGGAGACAAACCAGCAGACACACAAGCAGTGAAGCACAACTCCTCCGACCACGAGTACAGCCCGTTTACGGCCCCAACATGCCCCCCCGGCATAGCCAAGGACTCGAGACACAGGCACAGTGCAAGCCAGATGCGTTGAGCTGTGCCAGAAGACTGCAACGAAGACATTACACACACAACCCGCACACACACCCTTCACTACCACAGACCCACACAGAACATGATAAAACACAAAGGACAAGACACCCGCACCTTTCTGAGTACAAAAGCGAGAGTGGAAAGCATAAACACCACGAGTGTGTCGCCCTTTTCTCCTTCCGGAAAGGCGTACTGGTGGGAGGCATCCCCACAGTGGCCGACGAACGCCAAGTAGGCCATCAGCACACCGCGCCTCCCCACCGACTCGATCAAGTGTAGCCTTTCTTTCAGGAAGCGGCCCGTCTCCGCCTTGGGCCCTTCGTAGCCCTTGGCTTCTGTCCACGCCCGCACGATGACATCTTTGAGTATGTAAAGGAAGTTGTAGAGCGCCTTGCCGAGCAAGGGCTTCAGCTTCTTTGGCGACGGCTTGCTGCCATCGCTCTTTTCCGGTACCATAAAGGCCTGCTTGAGCAGTGTCTGGGCGTCCACCTGGCCGACCTTTCGCGCCTGTATGACGACCGACTCGAGAAAAGGCGATGCGACCGATCAGAGAGTGGAAGACGTCATCGGCACAACCCGGCGCCAGGAAGAGCCTGTGAAGCTTGCTAATATTTCAGCTTCGCAGATACTGTATGCGGGGATGGCGGATGCCGCACTCGGTGTACTCGGAGGCAGCAGCAACCCCGCCCACCAAGGCCGCGAGTCGGCGCCCAAAATGGCGCCGCGGCGTTTGATGCTTGGTGGCGGGCTGCCGGGGTACGACGACGATTTGGCTTTCCGCGTACGAGACGGCCGCGTCCGACTCCTTGTTGGAGGCCGGCTCCGCGTCAGAATCCACACAGCGGCGCTTCTTTGCACGCGCAGTGTCCACCATGTCGGCGTCTGCGTCAGCGTTAGCGTCGGCGCCGGCGTCGGCGTCGGCGTCGGCGTCGGCGTCGGCACCGACTCAGGCACCGGCACCGGCACCAGCACCGACGACGCCACCGACGCCGATGCCGACGTCCAAACCGGCCTCATAATCGGCCATGTGTTGAGCAGCCAAGGCATCGATCGCATCAGCAACCTCTTGTGAATCCAATGCCGAAACGTACGAGTTGTGCGCCGCAATCTGCGCACAGAGGAGCGTGTTGGCGGAGGAGGGGTTCCACGGCGCAGGGGCGACGGGGAAAGCCTCACCGTCCCCCCGCCACAAGAGCTCCCCAGACGCGGCGGCAGTCGCGGCAGACATCATCTTCGCCTGCGTGCGCCTGCGCTCGGTGGCGGTCGTCAAAATGGCTGGTACAGCCTTGGAGATGCACAGGGGTAGTTGCTGTCCCGCAGTACCTCTCTTGACGAGACTGCCTCCGCCGTTGGTATGAGATTCCGCAGTACCCGGACAGGGTGCCGAGACCACAGCCCTCCCCACCACAGACTTGCGACCTGGCCAAAGGAATGAAATACTGGTCTGACTGCAGTAGGTATGCGTAAATTTCAAAAAGGGGAGTACTAGGTGATCAGCACAAGAGAGGCCGAGAAAGACCGGTACATACATTTTTTGCAAGTCAGTACACGTCACGAGTACACACTGGAACACACGCCACTTGAGCACAGACGCTCAATGTCGAGTTGCGGCTGGCAGTACTCACCACAGTACAAAATGTAGGCACAAGCAAAGCACTGCATGCGTAAATTTTCTCAATACCACCAGAAAGCCCTCGGCTCTTCTTCCGTGCCGCGGTCGCGGTAGCCGCCACCGGTCGACGAATGACGAAAACGTTGCGAGGTACCTCACCGGCTCCGAAGCTGTCCGAAGCTGGAGAAGTCTCCCCAGAGCCGCCATCGCCTGCCGCCGTGCCCGTCACGGCGTCTTCGCCAACCGTCCCCGCTATGGCGGCCGACAGAGAGCCGCACCCAGTCGGACTCGCGACCGGCGACGTGGCCGTGGCAACAACGGCACCCGGAAAACCGCCGGAGTTGTTCGCGTCGGCCGCCGCTGTCGTCGCAGGTGCCACCGCCGCAGGTGCCGCCGCCGCAGGTACCACCGCCGCAGGTGCCACCGCCGCAAGTTCCACCTCCGCATGTACCGCCGCCGCATGTTTCACCGCCGCACGTACCGCTGCCGCACGTACCGCCGCCGCACGTACCAAGACCGAAAGTGCCACCGCCACAGGTACCTCCGCCGCACATACCGCCGCCGCAGGTACCGCCACCGCAGGTACCGCCGCCGCAGGTACCGCCGCCGCAGGTACCACCGCCGCAGGTACCACCGCCGCAGGTACCAGAGCCACAGGAGCCACGGACTCGGGAGGTTTCGTCATAGATAATAGCGTAGCCGCGCGTACAGGTGCGGCTGTGCCGCCTTCTACGGGTGGCGCCGTCGGGGCGACCGAGCCCCGAACCACCCCACTCATCGGGCGTAGACGCCTCAAGCGCGAATGACCGTCGACGGCCATGTCCCCTGAGTTTCACGTAGGGGACGGCGAGGGGTGACCAAGAGAGCGAGTGGTCACGGGGGTATCCACGACGGGGGTGTCCATAATGGGGGCGTCCACGACGGGGGCGTCCACGACGGAGGCGGTTTGAGCGGCCGGCGCGGTGGGAGAAACCGCGCCGTCGGCACCAGAGGGCAAGGACGGGGCCGCCGGCGTCATCGGCGCTTGACGCCGCCGCCCATGGCCGGCGGTCAACAGGGCGGTTCTCTCCTCATCTGGGGCACGTATGTGGCCCACAGAGACGATAAAGCGACCGAGGAAAGAAACGAAAGGCATTCTTCTCGGTCACCGGTCCCCAAAGCGCACAGAACGACATTCCGCAAGGCAGTACAGGCGCAAAGGAGGGACACACGGGCGGTGGTCGGGGGGGGTGGGGAGGGGGGGGCGGGCGGGCTCGGTCCACTCGTGCCAGGTGCTACGAGGGACGGGTCGACCAGCGGTGTGGGCGGGTGGTGGAGCGGGAGGGTGGCGCTGGTGTTGGTAGCGGAAGCTGTGTGGCCCGCTGGGACTCCGGGGTCTGCGACGTACCAGAGAGAGGTGCCAGAAAAGGCCCCCTGAAGAGGGTCCCTCTTCCAGCACTTCTGGGAGGGGTGTATGTACATACTCCTGGGAATGGGGGAGGGGGGTTGAGGAGCAGAGGGTACCAAACAGAGCTGTCAGCAAGCCGGTCGTGACGGGCCGAGTCACTACCAAGTCGGTCGAGCACGGGCCAAGACCGCCACGACCATGACTGGGCCAAGGGCTGTCGAGCCGACGCTCGCTGGACGAATCAGTACTTTCCAGCACATAGACGGATGGCTTGTACTGACCGCGGCGTGGTATGCTTGGACGTCTGACCTGACATGTACTATGACACGCCGAAGAGGTGGCGCCTCCTCTGTCGCGCGAGGCTGGGTAGTGTCTCAACGGCTGCCGCAAAAGGCCCAAAGGGGGTACCAGCTTGTCGTGCAATTGTACAGGAGACGTACGGTCCGGTGGTCTGACCGAAAAGCAGCTTGTCCAGCTGGAGACAATAGGAGGCTACTTAAGAGAGGTTCGGTTTTGACAAGTGCCTGTTTGAAGAGGAATGTACTGCGACTTTAAAGGTGTCTATTCAATCGGAACTGGTCAGTGCGCGCTAGGAGCCCATTCCTTCCGACGCCGACCGGTCGCCAGTGTCTGTGTTTTCCCTTCTGAGGCCGACTGATCGCATGCGTCTGAGACTGTCATGAGCTCTTTGTGCTGGGTACCAGGCTGTGGCCGTCTACTCAAGACGGCCCTGGGTGAGCAGAGGCATGTGACCGTAGTACATGCTAAGATCGCTCCCGGTAGATCGGCACCGCCACCAATCCGGACCTTCTGCATTGAGTCTGATGATGGTGCGGTAGCTACGGCAGCTGGATCCGCGAGAGGCCTGAATGACGAGCGGTAAGAACCTGGTGAGAGCGGCAGTCGTGTGGTCGAGCTCGGGGCGCAGAATTTCCTGGATGTTTCCATTGTAGTGAAGAAGCATCCACCATCGCGTCGCCGAGGTCGCCGCCGGCCAGGTGCACCTTCCGAGCACACCAAACAGGCGTGCCATTCTCAAGGCGACCGTCGTGGTCAAGAATTTCGAGGCCGGTGCACTGTGAGTAGGGTGTGTGACGATAATAGCTCGGAAACGGACTGAGGATCCGGTTCGTATACTGCGCGTGAAAGTCTCGGACATGTGGCTGGTGGGAGCATGGGAGGGGTGGTTGCAGATGGTGGGGATGCTCATGCGAGGGGTATGGGTGGGAATCTATGTGATGTGCGAGGTGGAGACCGTGACAAGAGGGCCGACAGGGTGCTATGCGACAATGTCTTTGAGCACTCTGAGCGATTTGGAGATTCCAAGAAGGTCACGGACGCTTTCCCATTACTTGGGGAGGACAAAAGGTGTTGCGGTGGTTGTGGTAGTCGGTGCTCGGGCGCTGGGGCACCGTGGACCAAGGAGGCCCTGTGGACCGTATTTTTTCAGGCATGAGCTGGTGAAGAAGGCGGTGTCTGTATGTCACAAAAGCAGCTCCATCAGATCTACAATTACACGAAGGACGTCGAGCACTGTACAAATGCCACGATCAAGCCGTTCTGTGATACCTTCAAGACGGTCTACCGGTTCATCTCCTATGTGCGTCGCTTCAAGCGCGCGCTCGCCGCCCCGCTCAACTGGAAGAGGGTTCGCATGAAGATCGACGGCGTGGATTACTGCGTCTGCTTCCGTGACACGCTGGACGCTAGCCGGAGCGAGGTCATCAACACCCAGTACGGGGGTCTCTACTGGGGTCCGGCGCACACTGATGACAGTGTATCCGATACTGTACTGCGTGGTACATGGGACGGCGGGATGTACAAGGAGCAGGACTAAAACGTGAAGAGCACCACGAGGAAAGGTACACGAGTCCTGGGCCCGCATCTGTACTCGGACTCGACGGTTCTGAGCAGTAGTGGCGCGGTGTCGGCCTACCCGCTGCGAATGGGATCGTGAACAGCATCAACAAGGAGGTGCCGTGGGTGACGCTGCCGTACATCCCCCAAGTTGAGGCCAAGTCTCTCGAAACTCGCAAGAGCCACGAGGTGCACGCCGAGCTGCTGCAGCGAATCTGTCTCCTCGCCTTCCGCACGTGTATGGTGGTAAGCCACAGCGGGGTTTGGATGCAAGTTCCCAGTGGCGGCAGCGTGCGCGTATCCCCGCGAGTGCTCTTGTACGTGTGTGAACAGGCGAAGGAGCGTTCCATCATGTGTCTGAAGGCATCTGGGTGCTTGTTTCTGTGGACACCGTGTTTGGTTGAGCCAGGCAACTCGTGGTCAGGGGTTGTCAAGACAAATATCCGATATCCTGGGCTACTGTAATTGCAAACAAAACGACTTCGACATCAGTTTGGCGCAGCAGCTCGGGATATTGACATAGTGACGTCCAGAGATTTCCGTATGTGGTCTTTTTTTCTTCAATGGACAATCATGGACGAATATTTGGGGCCATATTCTGGATTATATCCGTGTTCTGGCCCGGATACGGCCAAAAAACCGTATTCTGACAACCACTGCTCGTGTTCTGCGGCCGGTACCGCAGCCTCAAGTCGTGCCGTGGATGCTACGGTTAAGTTGCAGCTCGAAAACGCGACGATGGGTATCTTTTGGGGGGCCGCATCTCGGAGAGCGGAGGTTGAGATGAAGCACAGTCTCAAATGCGTGGTACCTGCTCTCTCGGCCTGGGCGGGCTCAGGAAACGGACCACGGATGCTGTATCGTTTGCCCGGGTTTGACTGCCTTCACAGACGTTCACTTTCTCTCCCATGATCTTCTTCTTCGCGTGAATGTGTGGGAATGTGTGTTCTTGTGGACGGCTTACCTCACTCATCACGCCTTTTACTCTTGCTACTTGTGTAGTGCACCGATCCACGAAAGTGGTAGACTCAGGCATCAACATTAATGATGCCAGCAGAGTACCTCTGTACCTCCGCCAATTTTCCAGGGAAGCGAGCAGCCGACGCACGCGGATTGGCACTGCAGCAAATGCCGAGCAAGCTTGTAGCCTGCTTTCAGACGGGCTACAAGCAGCAGAATCTGGGAGCCATCTGGGAGTGCACGCCTAGTTAAGAGAGCCCCAAAGCGGTCTTCTGGCTTTCTCGACTTCTGATTGGCCAGATCGCAGTTCGACATATGTGTTTCATGCTTCCAGTGCGCGGCGGACGATCTGAGAACAATCTCCAGAAAATCGAGGACGTGTCACCCGGAGGGCTATTTCTATGGCTTAAACTCAGCATTGCTGGACAACAATTTTGACGAAGCTGTGCCAGTGTTTCGCGGTGTCGCGGTCAGACTTCCACTGTCTTGGCATCGTGCGGCAGCCTGGAATTTGACTCGCCCGCAGACACGCTGACACATCCAATCGCATGGTGGCCACCACACGAGCCGAGCTCGTTCAATCACATTCGTTCGTCTCCAAGCCCCACCCCAGCAGCTGCATCACAAGCGCCGCCTCGCTATTTGTCAGCACGCCATATTCTACCTGCCCACTCACAGCGGCCAGGTCGGTGGCGGTCTCCGTCCTACGCGTGGTGTGCGACCGTGACTTGGCTCGCTCCTAGCGGGCCAGGTGAGCGCCAATGCGACTGGCCGCGGCCTTGGTGACCCCCACCACCCAGGCAGCCATGTCAGCTGTCTTCTTTTGGCGGCAGGCGGTCGACGTGGTTGCCAGCCCCGCCTGCTCCTTGTACGCTCGTGTCGGCTTGTATCCAGCACCCATGGCGACGCGCGCCCCAGCCACCGCAGTCTTGCGTGCTGCCAAGTGCCTGTGGGCGGCAGAGCCAGGCGCGCCCCGGACAGCTGCCGACTTGAAAAACTCCCGGCACGAGCCGAGGAACGTCGCCGACGTATGGCGGGACGCATCCTGGTTACAGCGACCGTGGAGGGCCTCCATTCCCTGCTCACTGTATCGGCCCAAGCTCCGAAACCGTCGGAGAAACGCGGCCGCGTGGCAGCACAGGTCGTGCATCTTGGGGGTTCCACTGAACCATGCAAACCCAGCCTGAAATCCATCCACGAAAACAGCAGCGTTGGTCCCAAACTGGGCCAACTCATCACCACCGACTGTCTCAGCGCGGCTTGGAGTGGGCAGCAGCCCCTCCCAGAGGGAGAATGCGCACCGCCACGCCACCGCGCCGGGCCCCGGGGCGGTGCGGTCCATCAAATCAGCCAGAGGCCCCGGCTTGCGACCAATACGATGGCACTCCCGCCCTTCAATTGTCCCACCGAAGTAGGGGGCGGGGGACTCGCCGGCGTCGTGCCGCAAATTCTCACCTATGGAAGAGCAGAAGGCCAGTGCAGCGGCTTCCCTCAGGGAGAGCGTTATGGCTTCCATGGCAAGCTCCAGTAGAGCGATTGTGATACCCAGCGTCAGATGGAGAGGCATGGGTGCCACTTCCATGGCGGCAATCACCATGAGCGGGCGCCGCTCGATTGACAGGTGACGTCGCAAGGCCTTAGGACGTGCGAGCGACCCATTTGGACATGCAGCGTACCTGACGCGCATGCGCAATGCGTGGGCGACGTCGCGTGGCCGACCCGCGTAGCGGCTGGCGTCTTGGATGCATCCGAAAGGCTTGACCATCGCGGCATTCTTGGAAGTTGGCCGTGCCACTGCTGTACACCACAGACAGAGCATGCCAGCACAAGCCCCGGAGTGGCGCGCAACATCGGTCATCCACTTGTAGTCTCCCGTCAGGATAACCTGTACGCTGCGAGGCTCCCCCCGGACTTGGACGCCATCGGCGCGCAGATCCTCAATATCAGCTAACCACACAGCACAGATTGCCTCCAGTTCTGCATGGTCATCTGTCTTGCATGGGAACACACCCAGCAATATTGAGTGGCCAACGTTGGCAGGGTGGCGCTGGTTGGCTATTGCGAGGAAGGCCGTCACCGTGCTTGTCCGGCCGCCGCTGTCGTTGCCAAAGCATAACTAGACGGAAGGCTTCGCGGGATCTGCGCCGGCAGGAGCAGCCGCCGCATCGTCACCTGCCCATTGGACACCCCGAGACGAGCCACAGTTGCGCCGCTGCCGTCCGCAGACCTCCCAGATTCCCGACCACCACCACCCCGAGCAGATTCATCCGCCGCTGGCGCGTCGTGGCTGGTCATCTGACACGCCATGGACGCAGCCGCCGCTGGATTGGCCTCGGGCGTGGTGCTCGGCATAGCAGCGCTGCCCAGAAAATCCAGAGCAGACAAGTTAGTGGAGTCCGGGCCGCCAGGTGAAAAATACCCGTCTTGGTAGCCACCCCGGTGACAGGGGGGGGGGCCTTTCCCGGGGCCAGCAAGCGGAACGTCGCTGACCGGCGACACCTCCACGTCGTTGGAATCAGTGGAGGACGAGTCCCAGCCCCGGGACGCGTCCGGGGCGAAGCCAGCGTCCTCAGAGAGGCAGTCTGGCTCGCGAACCGGGCACTCCAAAATTTCCCCGTTGGCGATGAAGTCGTCAAGCCGGACTTGCACCGCCGCCCTTGGACTAAGCAGGAAAGCCCCTTGGTCACTGGATGTCTTAGCGTGGAGCGCCTCGCTCGAGGCTGCACCCGCCTCCACACACAACGCCTGCAGGCTGGCTGAGCTCTTGCCACCAGCTGCAACGAGGGCGCGAAACCGTCCCCACGTCACCCCGTTGTTGCGGTTGGATACCATAAATTGCAACTGCTCTCTGACACAGAGAGATGACCACGGCGCGATTGCCAAGCCCTCGCGCGGCTTGGCCTGACTTGGATGGTGGAAATCGCTGAAGCGGCCGCCGAGGGGTCCGCCCGGGTGATTTGTGTCACTGCCCCCACAGCCATCGCTCTGCGACGCCGGCCGTGCCGCGGCCCTACCACAGACTTAATGGCGTTGGGAATCCTCATGTATGTGCGAGTCCGTCCGTTTGAAAAAACGTTAGTGATTTTGTCTGGGCGGGTCCGGCGCACGTGTGCGTGCATCAGTCAAACCACGTTGCTGGCGTCTGTCGCAACAGTAATCCCTGGTAAGTCGCCCTGCTGCATGACAGCCGTTGCCGCGGGTGTAACCGACACGCCGCCCACCGAGTCAGACAAGCGCGTTAGTGTGTGCCGCACCGCACGACTGCGCAACTCGGCCGCCGTCTTGCATGCGGGGCAGACCGTTTCGCGGCCAGACGGAGGAAGGCGTCCTTGCACCCCACGTTTTTCTGGGACTTACAGGAAAGGGATGCACACTGGACCCGACAAAGACGACGTCGCGGCGTCTGTCCTGACGAGAGGATGTAGGAGAGAGTGGCACTGCGCGCCAAGGCGTTTACGGGCTGGTGGACGGTACGCCGAGTAGCAAGGCAAACAACATCCCAGGACGGTCCCTTTGGCATCCTCCCCCTCCCTTACGGCGCACTTCCGCACGCCGAACGTCGTGAAGACCTCAATCTCCTTGGCGTCATCGATGACGCCGCAGCGTACCGCCCGCCGCCAGAGGTCCGCGTCGCCGCCAGGCCTGTGGTAAGGTGAGGAGCACGAGACACATACGTAGGCCGGACCAGTTCGAATGAGCACCCGCTGCAATGGAGCAGAAGCCTCATATCATCTCAAACCATGCGAAGTGACGAGGAAAAAGACACAAATGACCATACCATGGAAACAAGAACAGAAAAGTAGGTTAAGAACTGGGTTGAAGTGATCATCGTTCTCCCCTCTCTGTGGTTGTAGCAACGGACCAAGGAAAGGAGACTGCTGGTATGCTGCTTTGTTATTGCAGTCTGCCCAATTTTGGCCGATCCGAACAGGAACAATTGCACTCATGTGTTCTCGTAAGTTCTAATAACTCCACACTTATTTTGCATGTATGCAGGCATGTTCCTCAGCAAGTCGGCGGTTGAATTAAATTGGAGCTGGAGGAGGTACAAGAACCCGCTGTCGATGACCCGGCTGCCGTCGCATCGACCGGTGCGCCGCACGCGGCCCCCCCACCCCCGCCCGTCACCATCGCCGCCGCCCCCGTCGCTCCGCCGATCGCAGGCATCCGTCGTGCCTTGGCTCGTATCAAGGGCTTCACGGAGGAATGTCGCCGTGGCGCACACATTAGGGGGTCCGCCTTTCTGTATTTTCCGGGGGGTCGGGGCGGGGCGGGGGAGGGTCGGGGACTCGTGAGAACGCGATAAGTGGCGGGAGCCGTGATCTTTCATCTTGTGCTGTTGGTCTCTGTCTGTCTGTTGTAAATGCTGTCGCTCTCCCTCTTGCTCGCGATCTCGGTCGTGACTATAGTGTGGGATCATGGTCTACCCCGTGCTTGACTTGTCAATGCGCCCCGGCTCCTCCCCTTTTCGTGTTTGCTGTGCGTTTGTATATCTTAGTGACCAATAGGCATCCTAAGTGCCGCTGGGCATGGCTCTGGCGGGCGGCGTGGACGGCGGCGATGGTGGGCGGAGGGCGTCAAGCGTCAGATTTGCTTTTACATTGAATCACACTACAGAAAAGACACAGGCAGACGCGCGGTCTTTTTTTTTCCTGTACGGTCGCTCTCCCCCTATGTGGGCGGTCTTGCCCCCTATTTCGTCCGTCCGTGGGCAAGGAACCCGGCTATTGTGTCACTTCGGGGGGGGGACAGGGGCGAGGTGCAGACGAGGACGACAACGCGCCGAGCAGCAACAGATAGCCAATCAGCGATTGAATATGTGGTGCAAGGATCTTGCGTTGCAGCCAATCAGCAGATGCGGAGCTGTAAACAGGTCTCCTTCAGAATGTCGGCGTGTCCAGCGGCCCGACCAAGGTCGCTCCGGCCCCAACTGCAGTCCCGTCGTTTCTCCTCGTTTCCCCCCGTTTCTCGTCGTTTCTTGTCGTGTCTCGGGCGTTCCGCCTTGGATCCGCGTCGATTACCGGCCCTTTGCCTCCCTTGTCGTGCAAAGAAGGCCCGATCCAGGCAGAATGGCCTCAGCGACAGGCACCGCGACACGAGTGCGGTGCACCTCTTTCGACAGTCAAATGATTTCAAATCACGATCGGACCAAATCGTCCGTGGTAGGGGAGCCAGGGCACCCCCCTTTTGATCGATTCTCTGACAGTTTGATTCTCAGTCAGAAGTATCCCTGCACAGGGCCTCAGATGTAGTTTGATTTGGTCCTTAAAGGTCGTCAGTCCGTACTTCGCACTCTTGTTCTCGCTCCCCTTGTGTTCGTGTTCCTGTTCGGATCGGCCACAATTGGGCAAACTGCAGTATCATCTGTCAACATACCTCAGCGGGGGCACGCCCAGTTAATGTGTCCGGTAGGGCTCTCAGCCTTAGAGCCGTCCCCGAAAACTTTAAGCTTACGTGGGCGACGATGAATGGAGCGTGGGGTCGCAACCGGCGACGCTGACTGGAGCATGGGGTCGCAACAGACGACCCTTCAATTGTGGGGTCTGCCTCACTGTGAGAGGGGTGCAACCCCAGGCCCCGGTCACTCATCAGAGAGGGGTAATTGATCCGTCCCGTTGAGAGTGTCGACGGCGGCGTGATCCCTTTGGGTGTCTGTCGGCTCTTGATCCGCCTGCCGCTCACAATCATTCGTCCCTCTTCCCGATCTACGTCCGATCGCTTCGTCAAGCAGGACGATAGAAAGTAACTACGCCGGACCACTCACGAGAGCATCGAGCTTGGTAGCGTACTGAGCCAGGCATCATTCTGAGTCACGATCGAGCCCTGTCTTACTGCTGTTCTGCTTGTGCATGATTCGTCTCCTTCTCTTTCCCCAGGCCGTTGCATTCGAAAGTTTTCCGTGCGCACTGGTGCAATGCCTCTCCTGTCACAGAAAGAGGATCACCGCACGTGCCCCAGTCCTAGAAGCCAGATGGGAAGAAAGAGAGCTCTCCCAAGATAAGACGCTGGTACGGGCGCTCTGCGCTGTCTAAGCCGACCACTACAGCGCAATCAGGGAAGGTGTCCGTTATCCTAAGTGCTCTGTCTCTACTTGTACTGATTGGAAGCTAACCCAGAGCACTTGCTCGTCTTTGCACGTTTTCACTATTCGTGCTTTGTTCTTTCCACTGGTGTCTTCAGCGTCTCGGCCGCGAACCTGATGAAGGCGTTTCCTGCAGAATCCTTCGCCTTCTTCTGCACTCAGTACCACGAGGCTTTCTTCCGGCCATGCGCCGAGCTTCGATACAGCTGCACCACTTGTGGGCCAAGCACTGTATACAACCATCACATCCTGGCGGAGGTGCAGTGAAAATCGGCGGCCGGCACGGACAGCCTCGGTGCGCCCCTCGGGCTGTGCGACCGATGCTATTTCGAAGCGAAGCGCACTCGGCGACTCAGTGGCCGAGCGGAGCCCCACGTCGGAGATGGTGCCCTTCCCCCCTCGGACAATCGGCTTTCAATGGCATCAATCGCCCCTCGGTTGAGCTGGCAGGCCGGATGTCAGGAGAGCGGCGCCTGTCAGTCGGCTCATGCGGACATACCGAGTTCCACTTGTGACTCCACATATCAGGCGGTCGTGCACCTGGAAAGCGAGTCTACGGCTGGAGGCATGCCAAATCCCTCACGGGCCCTGCGATGCTGCAATTCCTGTCGGCAGTTGGAGCAGCGCGCTGCGCAGTTCGGGCGAGAGGTGGACGAGGACCTGCGCCTCGCTGCTCTCGAGAGACGCTTTGCAGGCGAGCTGCGCGTACGGCTGCTTACAGCGCTTGCGGTGCCCTCGCCGGCGTCACTCACGCCGCCCCCACCACCAAGCTGTCCTCATGTTTCGGAGGCGTTGCGCTACGGAGCATTTGGGAATGCTCAGGATGGTCCTGTTCTTCAGGCCATCGCTGGGACGATTTTGCACCGAACTGGCCCTCCAGTTATGCGGACAACAACGGAAAGAGGGCAGCAGCGCGTGTATGTGAGACAGCAAGTCTCTCGAAAGGCTCTGTTGAAGCGCAGTCAGCAGTACGCACGCTTCGCTACGGTTGTGAGGCTGCTAAGCAATGCCGTGGGGCCGGATGCAAGTGCCGGTATGGCAGGTGGGGCGGTCCCCATCTCCGTTGCTGCGGCAAGCTGCCCAGGGAGCCGCCGGTTGGGAGTGCAGCCGGCGTCCTCGCTGACGCCCGAGCAGCAGTTGGGACTAATTGCGGTCAATGGATAACAGCTTTCAATGGCATCCGACGGGGCGTTGGTTTGTCTCGAGTCGGTCTCGCGAGCGTGCCCGTTTTGCGAGCCGCTCGGAAGCGACTAGCTGCGCTACCTGCTAAGAAAGTTGCCGTCACAGCATCTGGCGCGCGCCTGGTGAGCCTGAAGGTTGCCGTGCAGAAGAAGCTCGCCGCACTGAGCGCCGCGGGCGGATTCTTTCAGAGGCTGGTGCGTGACTAGAACCACGAGCCGATCCCACAGACCGCTGACTACATGGCGGTCACGGCCGCGGAGCTCAGCTCCCTGGCTGCCCCCCCCCCCCCCCAATGTGGAGGACGTGCGCCTTTCATTGGGGATAGTCAAGTGGGGGATGCCGAGCTCTGTTAAGATCGTTGTCGGGGTGGCCAACCAACTCCGTCCACACAAGCTCGACAACAGCATCCTGGTCTCTGTGTGCCCAGCGAACAGGGAAAAGTATCATGAGGTGGCAGAAATGCTTGGTGAGCATCTGACCCAGGTACTGGAGCTGGTGCGTGATGGTGTCATGGTCGGCGGCGGGCGCTGCGCTGTGAGACTGCTGCTGACACGCGACTATGAGGCTCTTTTCACATTTTACGGGCACAAAGGACCCAGCGCAACGATGCCATTACTGATGTGCTATGCCACAAAGGCCCCGAGTCTGACTCACTCCGGGTTGGACAGTCTGTTTGGTTCGCTGCAGGACGTGGAAGCGCCATACAACACTCCCCTCCGAACGTCGTCTCACCTGGAGCAGATGGTTCTGGCGAGTGCCCTTCACGTAGGCCCGGGTGGGCAGATGGCCAATCTGCCACAAGCTGTCCATCGGTCGATTGAGCGGCCTGGACCGCTTTGGCAGCATTGGTCTCTACGGTTGGCAGGCAATCGAAGCCTGTCATGGCTATTACAACCCAAATTCCGCCAAGTATGCTGCAGGTACGGAAGTGGAAGCCTGCGCAAACCTGGTGCGGGCGATGGCCATTGCCAGGGAGGCAAGCGACTCCAACCTGGTGACGGCCTTGAGGAGGCCCGCCAAAGTGGGGACGAGGCGGGCGCGCAAGGATGGTGATGGACGTTTGAGAGTGAACAAGCGTGGGGTCGGTGAGTGCTCGGCAACCCGACAGAAGGCCATTCAGGAGGGGTGACAGTGGGCTCAATCGATATTCCTTGAGGGCGACCGGACTTTTGCCACGTTAATGACGCGACTAGCGTCTGGGGAGGATTGATATCGATGAAGAGTTCTTGACGAGATGAGGTTTTTGCTGCTCGTGCTCGCGCTACAACAAGTCAATCTCACTTCCTCTTGTTCTCATACCTCACAGACGAGCATTTCCCTTTCAATGCGTCGGGCTCGCGCCCCTCACGGGCCCCCCGCCGCCGCCGCCGCCGCCGTCTGTGGTGGGCGCGCAGTGGCGTGCCCGCGGGCTGGAGCGGGCGCAGGCGGGCGGGGGACCGATCCGGGCGCCTCTAGGCGTGACGGTGGCCACAAACAATGG
>Ga0209186_1001832_pt1 | contig 15430 bp, 10 predicted proteins | sample SidtaG_FD_187426 | JGI IMG/M metagenome (GOLD analysis project Ga0209186, IMG submission 187426) | Marine algal microbial communities from Sidmouth, United Kingdom - Sidmouth_Male2 metaG (SPAdes) (version 2) | ecosystem: Host-associated > Algae > Red algae > Unclassified | place: Sidmouth...
AACAATCAGCCGTAAAAGTACAGTTCGTACTTGGATCTCCATCATCACAAGCCGAACCTGGTATCGCTGGTCCAGTTTCTGTTCCATTACAATTGCCTAAACAATCAACGGGATTACAACTTCCATCATCTACACTAGCCGTAGCATCATAATTACAGGCATAAAAATCTGTACAGCCTGGAATGATAATGATGTCTCCACCACAAACACAATTTTCATCCCAATAAAAATCAGCTCCAGGCTCTTCGCCCTCATCACAAAGTGTTCCTGGTAAAGCACTACCTCCACAAACACCCTCGCAATCTAAATATTCACAACTTCCATCATCTACAGTAGCCGTAGCATTATAATTACAGGCATTAACATCACTACAACCTGAAATGAGTACTCCACCACACTCACAATTTTCATCCAAAACAACCTCTGTTGTAGGGTCTCCATCATCACAAATCGCACCTGGAACATCATCTCCATTACAAACGCCCAAACAATCATAATAACCACCTGATTCTGTGGTATATTGCTCAAAAAATTCCCATATCAATTGAGAGGCGTCGATGTCTTGATTGGTGACATCAAACTCGATAATGGAACCAGGCCAGGTATGTGCACCGCCATTGATTCGATAGAAAATGACTTCGTTGTCTGACCCACAATCTGTATAGGTAAATCGTGTTGCAGTACATCCATCGTCTGTATCTATATCGGGCATTTCTTCGACGATTGGCTCATTGGTACAGCAATTTTTTTCTGCCCAAAAATCAACGACTTCTTCTACGGATGGGTTGAATGGATTTCCTTCCACGCCATCATAAGGTACTGTCAGATCATTTGTTCCATGAATCTGCAAAACGGGCATGGGTCTTTCATTTTGACAAATATTAGCAGAACTCTCATGCAAAACGCCTGTCACGGATGCTATGGCTGCAATCCGTCCTTCTAAGCTACACGCTAAATGATGACTCATATAACCGCCCATAGACATGCCACAAGCATACACTCGTGTTTCGTCGATATTGTATTGTGCGGACAGGGAATCAATCATGGCAGCGGTAAAGCCTACATCGTCTATCTCACAAACAGTCGGTTCTTGATCCTCTAAGAATCCTACATTCCAAAAACGAATACAACCTGCGCCTAAATTGCCCATGACTCCGTAAGGATAAACGACGATAAAGCCTTCTGCATTGGCTATGGCATTCATTCCTGAATAAATTCTTTGTTGCGCTCCATCTGAACCCAAGCCATGAAAGTTGAAAACTAAAGGCATAGGAGTAGCTGGATCATAACTGTCTGGTACATGAATGATGTATTCTCGTTCTAAATCATCGTGCATGATGCTCTCACAAGGACCACCACAGTCGTCATATACACAATCTGTGCATTGCCCTTGTAATGCTCCACTGATAAAGCAAAACAATATGGTCAAAAAGGTTGTAAAAATTGATGTTTGTTTGTTCTGTATTTTTTTCATTGGGGAAATTTTTTAATTCAAAAACAAGATATTTAGATAAGTAAGGGGACGATTTTAAGGGACGAAAGGGACGTTAATAAACCCTTGTCAATCAGTTTACAAAGTATACTTAACTTTATCCTTTCACCTACTTACTAAACTGTACATAGCAGTACTGACCATGAAAAATAGCCCTGATAGGAGTGGTATGGCTTTTAGTTTTTGTGGTTTAAGTGGTTTTTGTAGTTTATGTGGTTGTTATTTCGATTTCGTTCAATGACCTAAAAGCCATAAGAACGGATAGCAGGCCTTTCCGTTACGACAAAGCTATTTACCGTTCGCTCCTAAAGAAGTAAACTAAACGAACCAAAATCAATCACTCATCACCAGTCACTCGCCACTCAAAATCACCTATTTAAAACTCCAATCGTAAGTTGTCAAGTCCTCTATAGATGCTTTCAACAAATCAATCGTTCCTCGAATATCGTCTTTGTGTGCCATCTCAATCACTTGATGTACATTACGGGTAGGAATCGACAAGGCTCCTGCAATGGCTCCACCTCTTGTATGGTAACGCTGTACGCCTGCCGTATCTGTACCTCCTGCCGGCAATAATTCAGGCTGCCAGTCAATTTTGTTTTTCTTGGCTGTTTGCTTCATATAATCCACCATGCGGTAATCACAAATCACTGAACTATCCAACATTTTAATGGCTGTTCCTTTTCCTAAAGCTGTCACCATATCTTCTGGTTTGCCATCGGGACCATCAAAAGCAATCGTTACGTCTATATTAATCACAAAATCTGGAGAATGTGTCAATCCCGCCACAATCGCTCCACGAATACCGACTTCTTCTTGTACTGTAAATACGGTGTAAAGATCATAAGGAGGTGTTCCTTTATATTCTCTCAATAGCTCAATCAGGGTAAACACCGCCAAACGGTTATCCAAAGATTTACAATTGATACAGTTGCCCATCTCAATCAATTCTCTTTCACGAGTAATTGGATTGCCAATCTCAATTAAATCTTTTACTTCTTCCTTAGCCAATCCTGTATCAATAAAATAGTCTTTTAGGCGCAAAGGTTTGCCTCGCTCATCAGGTGTCATTAAGTGAATTGGCTTCGATCCCATCACACCAATGACATCTTTTTTTCCATGAACAATAACTCGTTGAGCCGTTAAAGTTTTTGGGTCAAATCCGCCCAATGGCAAAAATCGAATAAAGCCTTTATCATCTATATAATTAACAATAAAGCCAATTTCGTCCATATGCCCTGTCACCATAGCCGTTTTAGACGAGTCTTTACCTTTTTTAATAGCAATTACATTACCAATATTATCGACCTTTATTTCATCGACAAGAGGGGTAACTTCTCTCAAAATAACTTCCCGAATGCGTTGTTCAAATCCTGGCGCACCAGGTGTTTTGCAGATTTCAGAGAGCAGTTGTACATTTATTGACATAAAATTTCATTTATTTTACCACAAAAGTACAATAAAAAAGCTGTTTGGCTTAAAATCATTAAACCAAACAGCTTGCAATAGACAATATTTTTTAGTTAATGTTGTCTCTATTCTGCTTCTAGTAATGCCATCACTTCTTCTGTAAGCTCCATATTGTGGTAAACTGCCTGTACATCATCATCCTCTTCCACCAATTCTACCATCCGTAAGGCTTTCTTTGCCGTTGATGCGTCCACTGCTGATGCTTGTTGCGGAATCATTTGCAAAGTTGCACTCTCGACGTCTATTTTCAATTCCTCTAACTTCTTTTGCATATTGCCAAAATCGGTATAATCCGTTGTGACGGTGATTACACCATCATCTGCCTCCACCTCTTCCGCACCGTCATCAATCAACTCCATTGTAAGCTCATCTACATCCCACTCGCCTTGTTTGAATTCAAAAATACCTTTTCGGTCAAACAAGAACGCCACAGAACCTGAAGTTGCCAAGTTGCCGCCATTTTTATTAAACAAGGCTCTCACATTTGCCACCGTTCTATTGGTATTGTCGGTCAAACACTCAACATACAAAGCGACGCCACCTGGTGCATATCCTTCATAATTCAGTTCTGCATAAGCTGCTCCGCCATCTTCGGTACCTTTTTTAATCGCTCGTTGAATCGTATCTTTAGGCATATTTACCCCTTTGGCATTGTTAATCGCCAAACGCAAACGAGAATTAAAAGAGGGATCAACCCCACCACCTTCTCTAACAGCAACAGTTATTTCCTTAGAAATTCGAGAAAAGGCTTTTCCTCTTTTTTGGTCGTTAGCCCCTTTTTTTCTCTTAATTTTCGACCATTTACTATGTCCTGACATATTCTATATTTTTTAGGAATGTACTATTAACATCCCGTATAATCAATGATTTTGTTACAAAAATAATTTATTTTTTTGATTTCTGACATTTTCATACGGAGAGAACAATTTGTACTTATCTATAACGATAGAAACTATTCGCTACATATGCAATGTCATATCTTTGTCTGATTAGACAATCAGTTTCGTACAATAATCAAAGGGTCTAAACTCCCCATTTTGATGATGTAAGCAATGTATTTTCTCATTGTGTTATATTCTTGATGAATCTGAAAAATGAACCATAAGTGCATAAAAAAAGCCCTTCTGTATGGTTACAGAAAGGCTTTTTCACTAATTTTATTTTACTGAAAATTACATACTACGCTATCTGTCATTGATTTTATCAATAACAACTATGTTAGGGGCAAGAGATGTGTGTAATAATATTTTCATGATTTTTTGCTGCTTTATTTTGCAGTTCTGTGAGTATAAACCAGTATTGTTGCATTTAAGTTCCCATAACTTGATTTTTTTTTGGAGCGAAAGGTAAAGTGCTTCGTCGTGACGGAAAGGCCTGCTATCCGCTAATGGAAGGCATCTCCAAGATGCCTTTCATTTCCTCACGTACAGTACCGTCTTGAAAGGCATTTCCAAAATGCCTTTCATTTCCACAAATGAACCGAACAAGGCAGCCAACGCAATCTTCCAACCACTCCTATCAGGGCTATTTTGCACAGTCACAACCCAATAAAACGGAGAAATTATTTGGTCATCGAGCGGAGTCGAGATGAACAGAGTCACAATGAAACGACTCAAACTACAAAAACCACATAAACTACTTAAACCTCATGCAACCGCCATCGCCCCGTATAAAAATACCCCATCGTAAACACAAACAAAAACAGCCAGTACATAAACTCCGAAGACCAAGCATACCCCAAACCCAAATTCAAAATATTGATAATACCATAAGCATAACTCAAATACAAAATCACCGACACTACCACAATCCCCAAAGATACTTGAGTCGCTCCCGTTCCCATCAAACCATTAAAAACCACATTTGACGCAGCACACATCATCAAGAAAGCCGAAAGCAAATAAAACAACTCTTGAGAAGCATAGATAATTGCCTCCTCATTCGTAAAGATAGCCGCAATATAATAGGGAAAGAAATACAACGAAACCACCAACAAAGCCGTCAAAGCAAGACTTAAAATTACCGCCTTTTTCATCCCCAATATCGCCTGTGAAAACTTCTTTTGCCCAATCGTATTACTCACCACTGTATTGACAGACGACCCCAACCCAATTGCAGGAATCATATAAAAACTATACAACCACCGCAAAACCACTGACACGCCCAAAGCCTGTTCGCCATAATTTTCTAAAAAGGTAAAAAATATAAACCACCCTGCAAGTCCAATAAAAGACTGAAAGACCAAAGGCGTCGAAATACGAAGCGTTTTCTTAAACAAAGCTCCACTTAAATTTCTGAACTGAAACAGCTTAATTCGCTTTCGCAAAGGGTCTGCAAGCAAATAAACCACGCCTACCAAAGTGGAAACAGCCTCCGCAATAGAAGAAGCCAATCCAGCCCCAGAAATCCGCATTTCAGGCAACCCAAACTTCCCGAAAATAAGCCCATAATTCAGGATAATGTTAACCACTGCAAGGGTAACAGTCACGTACACAATCGCCCGTGTACGCCCAATTCCCATATACAACGCCAACAACGTAAATGAAGTAAAACTAAAGAAAATACCATAAGAACGATACCGCAAATAGTCCCAACCAGCCACCAGTATCTCTTCTGACTGAATAAACCATGGCACTATAAAGGAAGAAGTCAAATGCAAAAAAGCAAACAAGCCAATCGCTGTAACAAACTCCAAAACAAATAAATTATCCGTAATCTTGCCTACTTCATCATATTTTTGTTCCCCCACTCGCCTTGCAATCAAAATCTGTGCGCCTCTCGAAATACCAAAACCAATCATCACAAAGGCTAAATAATAAATCGACATAATACCACAGGCACTAAAATCTATCGTACTCACCCTCCCCAAAAAAATCGTGTCTGTAAAGCCAATCGCACTTTGTACAAGATTAAACAACATAATGGGCGCACCCAATTTGAGTAGATTTTTATATGTAGGAGCTATATTCATATGTAAGTTTGAACTCTTTGTACACAAGCAGATAGTATTACCTATCTACTTTCCATATTAAAATTATTTCAAAAAAAGAATTCATTATTTATTTTAATAACACATTCAAAAAATAAAACCATCCTCGACCTATCCTTCCCAAATAGCCCCGATAGTAGTGGTATGGTGGCGTTTGTGTGTAGGGGCAGACCCATGGGTCTGCCCGCAGCGCAGGCCCACCATAAGAACGAATAGCGGGACCATCCATCACAACGAAGCAACAAACAGTCCGCTCCAAAAAAAATCACAAAACACATTATAATTCAAGAACCACATATATCACTCGCCACCCGTCACACCGTCCCTTGTCACTCATCACATCCACCCTTGTTCCAAAATATCTCGAACATGGTAAGTAATGATGATATCGGCACCTGCCCTCGAAAAAGCATACATATTTTCCATCACCAACTGTTGTTCATTCACCAACCCATGTTTAGCTGCAATTTTGACCATTGAATACTCGCCCGACACATTGTAGCAAGCCACTGGCAACAAAGTGTGGCTTTTCACCGTCTGAATCACATCCAAATAAGCCAAAGCAGGCTTCACCATCAACATATCCGCCCCTTCCGCTTCATCCAACAAAGACTCTTTCAACGCCTCATTGCCATTGCGAATATCCATTTGATAGCCTTTGCGATCTCCCTTTTGGGGCGAAGAATTGGCTGCTTCCCGAAATGGTCCATAGTACGCCGAAGCAAACTTGGTAGAATACGATAAAATACCGACATCCGTTTTGCGCTTTTCATCCAAAGCCGTTCGGATTTGCGCCACTCGTCCATCCATCATATCAGAAGGAGCGACCATATCCGCCCCGGCTTCCGCATGAGCCACCGCCATTTTGCCAAGAATCTCCAAGCTCGGATCATTCAACACCTCACCGCCTGCCAATACCCCACAATGCCCATGCGTCGTATAAGCACACAAACACACATCCGTAATCAAATACAAATCTTGTCCAAACTCCGCTTTTAAACGACGCAACGCCGTAGCCACAACACTCTTCGCAGCATAACTACTCTTTGCTTTTGCACTTTTTGACTCACCAACCCCAAAAAGCAACAACTTATTAATGCCTAATTCCAAAGATTTCTCCACATCTTTAACCAATTCATCTACGGAAAAGTGATAAATTCCAGGCATCGCTTGAATCGGAGACTTGATTTTTTTGCCTTTGGTAACAAAGTACGGATAAATAAACATATCTTTTGACAAACGAGTTTCCGCAACAAGCTCTCTTATGATATTATTTTTTCGCAATCTTCTAGGTCTATGCTTCATTTTATGATTTTTTGAGGTAATTTAAATAAGCTATATCGTTTAAGTTATCTAATTTCTGTAGAGATTAGTTCATCTAATAAGGAGCGAAAGGTCAGCAGCTCCGTCGTGACAGCAAGTCCTGCTATCCGTTCTTATGGCTTTTAGGTCATTGAACGAAATCGAAATAACAACTACAAAAACCACTTAAACCACAAAAACTAAAAGCCATACCACTCCTATCAGGGCTATTTTTCACAGTTTCTACCAGAAAAAGACTGCAAAAATAGCGAAAGTGACACAAATAATTTTGCGAAAAAAATGAACTATTCTTGTCTAAATCACAATCATGGTACAAAAATTGTCATATCTCAGTTAAATTATTGGCTTTATACAGAAGAAAAAATGTAAATTATAGCCTTATATTTTGAAAAAACCTTATTATTGCAAGAGTGTTAAACCAAAACAAATTATTGTTTTTATGAAATATATCATAAACATCATTCTCTTAGCCATTGTTTGCTACTTAGGCTACGAGTTATTTAATACAGTAAAGGAAGTTGTTGTTTTTAATAAAGAAAAGGCTATTAGAGACGAAGCAACCATTGACCGACTAAAACTTATAAGAAGAGTGCAGTTGGCTCATAAAACAGAAAAGAACCAGTATGCTGGTACTTTTGATTCCTTAAAACTATTTGCATTGAATGGAAACTATACCATTCTCACCAAAATCGGAGATCCCAATGATTCAACGATTGTAGCAAGAACCGATACTTCTTTTACTTCTATTTTAGATTCTTTATTCAAAGGAGATAAAACAATAGCGAACGAACTTGACATTATTCCACACAGTGGTGGTGCAAAATTTTCTTTACAAGCAGGTAAAATCACTAAAAATGATATTGAAATACCCGCTTTTGAAGTAAAAGCCCCCTACAAGGCAATCTATAACGGATTGGTCGAAAAATACTATGCCGCCAAACTGGACCAGTCTATGCAAGTTGGTTCTATGGCTGATGCAACCACCTCTGGAAACTGGGGGGAATAAGCTTACTATAAGTAAGTGGACAGAGTTAATCGAACATTTGGAATGTCATAACTAATTGATTATGCGTCCATTTCGCCCCTACGTCCCTCTACTTACATAAGAAAAAGAATACAAAGGACTTCTTATAGAAGTCCTTTTTTGTTATAGAGGATAAAAAAATAAAACTATGCCGCCAAGCACTACCCTCAATAGCCTTCACCCTGTGGAATCCATATTACACATTAGGGCTGCTAATTTTAGTATAGAAAATAATGCTAAAACACAAGCCAATGTCCTATTTAAGGAAAATACCCTGACCTATTGTATTATTGGGCAAGATAAAGAAGTTCAAGTTTTACGATCTTTTAAGTTCGACAAAAAAAACCTTGAAACAAATCTTGAACAATTTATTCAAGAGGATGACATACTCCAACGCTTTGTAGGCAACATACACATTGCTTTTCACGACAACCAACATTCTTTGATTCCCAAAGAGTTTTTTGAAAGCAAAGAGTTAGAAGCCTACTATCCAAGTGAAAACTTCAATCCAGCAACAAACAAGCTGCTCTACGATTTTATTGAGCCTCTTGGCTATTACAATGTTTTCGCAATCCCTCAAGCAGTCTATGACTATTTGCACCTCCATTATCCACAAGCAGTATTTCACTGCGCTTTTAGCTGCTTACTCTCTAACATCCTAACAGAACCCCTTACACTCAACCAAAATCAGGTTATCACGCACATTGGCAAGAACTTGATGGAAGTATTTGTCATCAAAAACAAAAAACTAACCTTCCATAACTGTTTTGATTACCAAACCCCTGAAGACTTTCTATATCATTTGCTGAATGCTACCTATATAGAAAAAATTGACCTTGAACAGAACCCAGTATACTTTACGGGTCAAGTTTACAAAACAGGCAGTTTATTCCAATTAGCTTCCCAATACATCCCCAACATACAATTTGGCAGAAGACCCACAAAATATCGTTACAACCAAGCTTTAAAAGAACATCCAAACCACCTACATTACAACCTATTCTCCATATAGAGGACTTTAGTCTCAACTTTTTGAGCATGTTCTCGTATACAAGGGTCTAATCATCTCCCAAACCATCTCTTTTTGTCGCAATGTCAAAGAGCTTAATAAAGCCTTGCCCAATGGTTTACAAAAATATAAAAACCTGAATATCAAATATATACGCTTTAAAATAGAGCTAAGAAGTTATTAACATTATGTGACTTTCTTAACACATTAAGGTCATAATTGCGATTTTTTACATTTGATAAATTCGAGCTAAAATTTGTATGGCGATTGGCTTCTTAAGTAGTATGGATACTTACAAAATTAGCCAAAAAAGCTCATTAACAATAAAGAAAAATGTAAAAATTAACATGGAAAGCTTCTAAGAATAGATTCTTAACTACCTTTGCAATCTTTTTTAAAAGGAGCATTTTAACAAACTAAAAAAACATAATTAAACAAATTTAGTATGGCTAAGAAAATTTGTATGGCACTTACATTACTATTCTTTTGTGGTGCATTAACACAAGCTCAAACTATTGACGAGCTTAAAGCAAGTTTAGATCAAACGAAGAAAGAAATTGCTCGTTTAACGACAGAGCAATCTAAGCTAGAAACAGAACTTGAAAATCAAGGAGCTAATGGCTGGGTCTTTGGTGGTACTGGAGGTATCGTTTTCAACACAGCTAACTTCAACAATTGGGTATTCAGTGATGGTACCAACGCTTCTAATATCGCAGGAAGCTTAAATCTCTATGCGAACAACAACCAAGATAAATTTTTCTGGAACAACGCTGCTCAATTCAAATTAGGGTATATCAACAATAAACCTCAAGATAAATTTAGCGGTGGTATCATGATAAATGATACTGTTACTATTGAACCACCTATGGTTGATTCTCTTCTCAGTCTTGATGATTGGGACAGAAACTTAGATGAAATCTATATCACCTCTTTATTTGGATACAAAGTATCTGAAACAATAGCAGCTTCTGTGTTAGCTGATTTCCGTACTTCTTTCGGAGAGTTTGCAGATCCTGCTTACCTTTCTATTGGGGCTGGTGTTACTTTTTCACCTAATACTAAATTCAAATTGGTTGTTCACCCTGCTACTTGGAGAGCTGTAATGGTTAAATCTGATTCTAAAAAAGCTGGATTTGAATGGGAAGATTATGACTCTAACTTAAAAGGTGAGTTTGGTGCTAAAATTATGGCGGATTACAAAGATGAAATCGCTAAAAACTTGTTCTGGAACTCTAACTTATCTGCGTTCTTTAGTTACACAGATTTCAACAGTCCTGAAGTTCAATGGACAAACACTTTCTCTTACACGCTTAACAGATACATCACTGCTACTTTCGAGCACGCTATCCGTTACTACAAGCCTGAGACAAACGGTGCTTACTTAGCTTACATTGAGGACTTACAAGTAGAAGCAGGAATTCTTGAAGAAGATAACACTTACTTCTCTACTTTATCTCCTGAAACTATCAGCAATATTTTAACTAACGCTGAAGCAAACGACAGATTCAGTTACTTACAAAACCGTTGGTTATTCACTATTGGTATTACGACTTCTTTCTAAGAAGACAGACCAATAAAATAGAAAAAAGAATACAAAAGCCGATTGCTCAATAGAGTAATCGGCTTTTTTTTTATGCCTAGTAATGGTTAAGAAATAAGTTCCCGATTCTTGGCAAAGAAATTTTTTGATAACGCCGAAGCGGACAAAAATATAGGCATAGCAGGGCTATGACGAGGCTTTGTAACACAGTATATCAGAAAATATCGCATCGGACTGGCGACCCAGCCAAAATACGGAAGTTATTTTTTATCATTACTTATTTCATTTTTCTCATTTTCCCTCGTAATTTTGCAAAAAAATATTATACAGTGGCAAAAGAAAAATTAAGGAAATTTGCAGAACTCAGCACTTTTCCAAATGTCTTCCAAAATTTTACTTGGCCTGAAGTAAATCTACAAAACCATAAGGGCGAAACACTTGACATGAAAGGAAAGTGGCGAAGCGAATACTTCAAAAACGACCAGCCTCTTATTGTTGAGCTTGCTTGCGGACGTGGTGATTACACCCTCAACATGGCAAAAATCTATCCCAACCACAATTTTATAGGCGTAGACATCAAAGGGAATCGTATTTGGAGTGGTGCCAAACAAGCCATTGAAGAAAAGCTCAACAATGTCGCTTTTATCCGAACCCGCATTGAGATATTAGACCATTATTTTGAGCCTAACGAAATTTCTGAAATCTGGATTACCTTTCCTGATCCATTTCCCACCACACGCCGTCGCCGCAACCGTCTTACCTACACCCGTTTCTTAGAGCTATACCGCTCACTCTTAGTCAATGATGGCGTAGTACACCTCAAAACGGACAGTGTACTACTCTACGAATACACACTTGAAATGCTCAAAAAAAATAACTGCACCACCCTAATAGACATCTTCGACATCTACAAAAACGGCTACGATGAACCACTCTTAGACATCAAAACAAAATACGAGAAAATGCACATTGCCGACGGGCGCACCATACAATACCTAAAATTCCGCCTTTAAGTTTAAAGTCCTATACAAAATTTATTTTTTTTAGGAGAGAACAGTTCATTGCTTCGTCGCAACGGAAAGTCCCGCTATCCGCTTATGGAAGGCATTTCCAAAATGCCTTCCATTTTCACATTACATTCTGTGAAAAGCCAACCTCGCCAACGCAAACTTCCAACCACTACTATCGGGTCTATCTTAAAAGGACACAACCCTCATATGAACTGCTTATATGGTTAAACGAAAAAAGCCATCTTCTCAGGAGAGAATACGGCTTTTTATTGTACAGGGCGTAATATTCAAAAATCACTAAATTCCAAATGAAATGAATTTAGGTTTTGAAGCTTTGTGTTTACTTTTGTGGTACAATTAATTCCTGTCCAAGCTTGATAACATTAGAATCCATACCATTCATCTTCTTAATCATCTCAACACTTGTTCCTGTTTTCTTACTAATAGAATATAATGTGTCCCCTTTTTGGACAATGTAGGAAGTTGTGGTCACGCTTTTTGGTGATTTTTTTACAGGTGCAGGAGTTTCTACAGTAGGTTTAGTAGGTACCATTACCTTTGGCTTTGTTGGTGTCTTTGGTTTATTAACAACCGTTGTCGTTGTTGTTGCAGGTACTTTTACTTTAGGTGCTTGTGGTTTCACCACTTCTTCTTCCTCAATATCAAAAATAGTTGCCTCCTCTACCTCTTCAATCAAGTCACTTGGAATATAAGAAGCTTCCACATCCTCAACATTTGTATCCATACCTACATCGTCCATATCTTCATCATCTGTTTTTACATCCAATTTCTTTAAATCTACAGTAGATTTCTCTTCAATAGGTTTATACTCATAACGATCTTTTTTAGGATCATTCTCTGGCGTTTTTGGATTATCTTTTGGAGCATAAAAAGATGTAACTAACTTTGGTGGACGAGGTGCTTTTCCTCTCAGATAAATAGTCTCTCCTGGTGCAGGACGTTGCCCTAGACGCATAAAGTTCTTCTTGTACAACTTATCTTCTTTAATTCCATAAGTCTGTGCAATATCTTTCATCGTTTCACCGATTTTTACCTTATGTGTTTTTACACTAAAAGGACCTTGATTTCGCTTTGGTTGAAGGTAAATTTTAGTATTTGCAGGAATGATTTGATCTTCTGTAAAATCATTGAAACGACAGAACTTATCCAACTCCATTTGGTAGATACTTGCCAATTGTTTTACAGGCGTATTTTTAGTTGTTACCACTGTTTTAATACGGTTAAAATAAAAGACTTCGCCTCTATTCGCTGTACCCTTTGATTTTTTACCAAACCCTGGTAAAGAAATACCTGATGATTTCTTTTTTCCTGATTTTCTATTTTTATCCCACCTATCTCTATCTTCCTCGTATTTACTACGAGTTGTTTGAGTTTTTGAAGTAGTAGTATTGGGTGTATAAGTAGCTTCATTGTCATTACTCACAATCATAGGTCGTGGAGCTTTCACATCATACTTATTCAAATTGTATCGCTCTATAACAGCAATCAATTTTTCTGCATATGCTGGATTCGTAGCATAACCCGCTTTCCTTAATCCTTTCGCCCAAGCTTTGTAATTGTAAATATCTAAATTATACAAGGATGCATAACGGCTTCTTTGCAAAAATTCTGAGTGATCTACAAATGATTCATAGGTTGTACTGTAACTGCGGAAACACTCATCCTTAGCATCATCATCTTTATAAACTTTAGCTCCTGCCCAATCATGGCATTTAATACCAAAGTGGTTATTGGCTTGACGTGCTAAATAGCTATTACCAAAGCTCGATTCTAAAATAGCTTGAGCTAACGTAATACTGGCTGGAAGACGCACTCTGTGCATTTCACTGACAGCAAAATCTCTATGTTGAGTAATGTATTCTTCAACAGATGCAAATCGATTCGTATTTGCTTGTATGGTAGTAAATACTGTGGTTAAAAACATGAGACACACAGCAATCCTAATGAGAGTTATTTGGCGCATAACTTTTGATTTTAAGTGAATTTAAAAATAACTTGGATATGATATTATGCACAAATTAGATGCCAAAATCAAAAAACCGTTTAATCAATCTCGATTAAACGGTTTCATTTTACATACATTAATTTATTTAAAATATATTAAGCCCTAAAAATCAAATTTATGTTTATATAATTTATATATAAAAAATTATTTCAATCAAATTTAAAAAATTCTTAATCTATTGCCTGTATAAATTGTATTAGATTGTAGACGATTCAGCTTTTTAAGCTGTTCTACACTCACTTTATAATTCACAGAAAGGCGATAAAGTGTTTCTCCTTCCTTAACAGTGTGAAAAACGTAAGCAGGTTTTACAACTTTTCGTGCTGTCTTTTCTACCTTTTCATTTTCAGTATTTATGGTCTTAGGTTTCTTTTTTTCGCTCTTCATTCCACTTGTCCAATCTTCTTCGGTATTGATAGACAATAACTCTGTAGGCTTTGGCATAACAACACCTTTATTAACCTGCTCCAAATTTTCTTGTACTTCTTCGACTAAAGTTCTAACTAAAGGTTTTTTCTCTGCTGATTTTGCTGCCCACATTTCTTCAGGCCCATACACATCTGGTCGTGTCTCTACCATTTTTCTCAAATTCAACTTTACACCAACTTTCGGTTCTGTACCTTTTTCTATTTGATTCAAATGATATAATGCTTCCAAATCCATTCCATAAGCAATCGCTATATCATGCATACGCTCACCTTCCACAACCTTGTGTGTTCTATATTTTCGATTGGCTTTGCTTTTTCGCTTGCTTAAATAAATAGGCGTATAAGCAGGAATGGGTGTATTTTTTCCCATATCATTCAAAGCCAACAAATCATCTAAGCCAACACTGTATGCTTCCGAAACTTGCACAGGCCATACATCAACAGTGTACTCTAATGTTTTAGCTCCGTTAAATTTCATAATGGATTTCACAGAAATGGGCTTTATCCCTTCTTTTACATTGGTTAAATGTGGTAGTGGATTTAAAGGTAGATTTTTTCCTTCTAAAGCACTTGGTGGTTCTTTGGAATCTAAAGATGTAAAAACAAATTTGTATTCTGGAGTTGCATCTTGGTATTCATCATACACTGGTACATGCTCTACTCGATCATAAACAAATAAAGAATAACGTTCTATAATCGCAATGAGCTTATAAGCATAATATGGATCAGTAGCATAACCCGCTTTTTTTAAGCCGTGCGCCCAGGCTTGATAATCGTACAAAGATAAATAGAAGAGGGAACGATACCGTTTTTTGGATAAAACAGCAGAATGGTTCAAATAAGATTCTTGAACGTTGTAATATTTGCGGAAACATTCACCTGGCGCATCATCATCGTGAGAAATGCTCATACCTTTCCAAGTATTGTGGCATTTTGCACCAAAATGGTTGTTGGCTAATACAGCGAGACGGCTCCGCCCAAAATTGGACTCTAAAATGCCTTGTGCTAGTTTTATACTTGCAGGAATGCCTGTACGATGCATTTCATCAACTGCCACTTCCTTATGCTCTAATACGTAGTTAATCGCCAATTCATGGGTCGCTTGGCGTTGTGCCTCTA
>Ga0209186_1001835_pt1 | contig 15408 bp, 15 predicted proteins | sample SidtaG_FD_187426 | JGI IMG/M metagenome (GOLD analysis project Ga0209186, IMG submission 187426) | Marine algal microbial communities from Sidmouth, United Kingdom - Sidmouth_Male2 metaG (SPAdes) (version 2) | ecosystem: Host-associated > Algae > Red algae > Unclassified | place: Sidmouth...
ATCGGCACCTATGGGATGGTCGAATCATGCCGTGCCGAGAGTCGATTCCGGGCTAGAAACGCGTCGAATGCAGCCCATAGAGCCATATGGTTACATCTCGCCGCAAGATCGAGGGTCTTCCTTTGCGCTCCCCCACGGCCAGGGCAAACCCGCCCGACGCGGTCGTCCACACAGCGCAGAGACACACAAGCACGCACGTATATGCGTATCGGTCCACGCCCCATCGGCGTAGCAAGACACGATGGAGCTACTCCTCAGCACGCCCCACCTCACGCACCCCCAGCGCGACGCGGAACTTGGTGAACGCCTCACCAGTGAGCGCCTTGGTGAACCCGTCGGCGGCCATGTCCTCTGTTGGCACGTACTCGAGGGCAACCTCGCCTCGTCGCACGTAGTCGCGCACGAGGTGGTACCGGATGTCGACGTGTTTGGTCTTGCAGGACGACATCGGGTTGGCGGCCATAGCCAAACACGCCTGGTTGTCCTCGCCGATAGTGACGGGGCCGCCGTTCTCCCCCAGTGCGTCTGCCACTCGCCGCAACCAGAGGCTATCCTTGACAGCTTCGGAAGCGGCCACGTACTCTGCCTCCGCGGTGGAGGCGGTGACGATGCTCTGCAGTCGGCTGCGCCACGAGATGGCGCCGCCGTGCAGCGTGAAGAGGAAGCCCGTCGTCGACTTGCGGGTCTTCGTGTGCCCCGCAAAGTCCGAGTCGACCCAGCCCGTCAGGCGCTGGGCTGGGCCGTATGCCAAACCCATGCTCTTGGTGCCCTGTAGGTAGCGTAAGACCCCCTTTGCGGCAGTCATGTCGCCCTCGGTCGGGATGGCCATCCGCCGCGCCAGGCGGCCGACAGCAAATGCGATGTCCGGCCGTGTCTGGTTGGCCAGGAAAAGGAGGGAGCCCACCAGCTCCGCATACCGGTTGCCGCGTTCCAGCGGCTTCCCCTCGCCCAGCACGGCACCGGGCGCCATCGGGTGGGCGTTCGGCTTGCAGTCCGTCATGCTGAAGTCCTCGAGGACCGCGGCGGTGTGGCGCGGGTTGGCCAGTGTGACCGTCCCATCCACTCGATCCCACTTGATGTCCATGCCTAGGTAGTCACACACCTCCCCCAGGTCACGCACTTGGAACGCCTCAGCCACCATGTTCTTGACCTTGCTGATCGCCTCGAGGACGGCTGCCACGATGAGGATGTCGTCGACGTGCACCTCTACGGTCACCTTGACGCCGTCCACCAGTAGCGTGTACACGCACGGGTCCGCCTTCGACTGGACGCCCCCCCACTTGACGACAGCGTTGTGGAAGACGATGGCCCATAGGCGTCCCGCCTGCTTCGTGCCATAGATGGCCTTGTTGACTCGCCCCGCCTTGCCCTCGTCGTTGAAGCCCGTGGGGATGGTGATGTAGACCTCCATGTCCATGGGCGCGTTCAGAGAGGCCGTCTTAACGTCGACGTGATGGGCGTGCAAGCCGTGCGCCGCGGCCGTCGCCAGCAGCGCTCGGGTTACCGGAGCCGCCGGCACGGGGGCCCAGGTCTCGTTGTATTCCCTCCCCGGCTGTTGGCGGCAGCCCAGGGCGACCAGCCTGTCCTTGTAGCGGTCGAGCGCGCCAGTTTGCTTGTATTTGTAGTCGAACACAAGCTTGGTCTTTAGGGCCTTTCGGCCGCGGGGCAACTTGGACTTCGTCCATACGTTGTTGTCCATCATGGACGCCTCCTCCTTCTCGATGGCCTCCTTCCACTGGGGCCAGTCGGGGCGCTGCCGCGCCTCCTCGGCGTCCTTGGGCGGCGGCGGCAGCTGGTCCCGGTGGACCTTGGGTTCCTGCCCTGCGGCTGCCACACTGGCCCCCCCATGCCACGGCCGGGGGGGTGCTCGTTCCCGCAACGGGTACCGCCGTACCTGCTCGTCGTCGTCGCTGCCCGACTCCTCGTCGGAGGCGGGGAGGGCAATCCGCCGGGCCGCCTCAACGGCGTCCTCAATAGGGGCGGCCGGCCACTGCCCTGCCGCCGTCCCGGTCGGTCCGGTCGTGCCACTGCTCGACCCGGTGCTCGTGCCGGACGGGGATGGGGTCAACACCGGGGAGACCCCCGGCGTTGGCGTCGGCGGGCCACCCGCGTCACCACGCGGGGCCGCCACCGGCGGGTCTTCCCCACCATCGAGCCACTGGGGCGCAGGCCCCTGGCTCCCAATGCCACTCTCGTCCATTACCACATCACGCCGCACCACCACCTCCTTGGTGGTGGGGACGTACACGCGGTACCCGTTGCCGCCGACGGCGTAGCCTACCATCGTGCCCACCGTCGTCTTGGGCGCCATGCCCTTCTGTTGCTTGGCAGGTAGGAGCGCGTACGCCTTGGACCCCCAGACGCGGAGCCCCGCGACGTCAGGCCTCTTACCCGTAAACGCCTCCCACGGCGTCTTGTCTTGGCCTGCACGCGGCGAGCGGTTCATGACGTAGACCGCCGCAACGACGGCCTCCGCCCACATCTTTGGCCCCAAGCCCGCGTCGGCCAACGCAGCCCGGGCCCTGTCCTTGATGGTTCGGTTCGCCCTCTCGGCGACCCCGTTGCTCTGGGAAGAGTACGGGGGGGTCGTCTCGATGTCGATGCCCGCGTCCGAGTACCACTGCCGCTGCGTCGCCGTGATGTACTCCTTTGCGCCATCGAAACGGATACGCCTGGCCTTGTCGCCACACAGGCGCTCCAACATAGGGACCTTGCTACGGATGACGACACCCACGTCGCTCTTGGCCTTGATGGGCACCGCCACCAACAGGCCAGTCTTCTTGTCCATGAGCGTCACGAAATGCTTGGCGCCGCCGAGCGACGCCTGGAAGGGCCCACACGTGTCCGAGACGAGCAGCTCCAATCGGCCCACGACGCTGGTCGACGGCTGGTATGGGGCCTTGGCCATCTTTCCCGCCACACAGAGTGGGCAGACGGCGCCTGCCACCCGCTCAGGGATCACCTCCGAGGCGGGTAGCCCGTCGACAATCTTGGCGGCCTTGGCCAGATTGTCGTACCCAAGGTGGAAGAACCGCCGGTGCCACACGACGGGCACCCCGGTCTTTGCAGCGGAGGCCACATTGGCCTTGGGCGGGGCACCACCGGCCCCCCCCATCATGTATTGGCCACGCATATCCAGCTCCCCGGTCGCGCCCGCGGAGTTGAGGATGCCGGCCTTGCGGACCACGTCCGCCTTCTGGAACAGGTAGCATTTGCCACCCATGAAGAGTGCTGCCCCGCCAGCTTTGTCCACCATCACCACCGACAGCAGGTTCTCCTTGAGCTCGGGGACGCGCAAGGCGTCGCTGAGCGTGACGACCGTCGTGCGGTTGCCCTTTGTGGCGTTCAGCAATGCCGTCCCCCTCCCGGTTACCGCGGCCGTGCCGCCCGAGGCCAACGTGATGCCCGGTCCGGCCTCCTCCTCAGACGCCTCAAAGGTGCCCCGTCCGGTCGCCATGTGATGGGTGGCGCCGGAGTCGACCAGCCAGACGTCGGGAGTTGAGGCCCCGACGTCGGCCGGGGCTCCGTCATTGCGGATACGGGCCATGAAGCCCATGCGGTCGGATGGGCCCCCCCCGTCCCCCGCGTCCTTCCGGGCGTCGGCCGCCTTCCGGGAACGGCAGTCCCGTATGAAGTGCCCATACCGCTTGCAATAGAAGCACTTGGCCTTCTTCTTCCCCTTTGGCGTGGGGGTCACTGGGTTCGCTCCCGCCGTGAATGCCTGGCCCCCAGGGGGCGCGGCGTCGTCGCCGCCAGCCTTGAGTTGCTTCTCAACGGTCAGGAGCTTTGCCGTTGCCGACGGCAGCTTCAACGCTCCCGGGAGGTTTTCAAGCACCGTCTTGATCATGCCGTACCCCGGCGGTAGGCCCCGCAAGATGTGCAGGACCAGCGAGTGCTCGTCCACCGCCACCCCGGCAGTGGCGAGGGAGTTGCGCAGCCCCTTGCCGCGGCCGATGTACTTGATGATCGTTTCGCCGCCGTGCATCTTAAGCACGGCCAGCTCTTGTTCCAGCTCAGCGCGACGCGAGGTGGTATCGTCCTCGAAGAGCACCTGCAGGTTGTACCACGCCTCGGCGGCCGTGGTGCAGTCCTCGACGATGTTGAGCAAGTGCGGCTTGATTGCCATCATGATGTCGGAGAGGGCAACCTCATTCTTTCGGTCCCACGCGGCCACCGCCTTGGTCGCCGCTCGGCCCGTGTCAGTGTCGGCCGCTGCGGCGGCCGCCTCGGCGGCGGCACCGGCTGCGGCCTCCCCCACGGGGGCGTCTACGGGTCGGGGGGTCACCACAGCGTCCCAGACCCCGCGGTTCTTGAGGTACGCGCGGCAGTAGGCCGACCACGTCCGGTAGTCCTCATCCAGCTTCTCAAACCGGGGCGGGCCGCCGCGAAACGACTCACCCTCCATACCCCCGAGCACGGCCGGTGCCGCAACAAGGGTACTTGCCGCCGCCCTGCCGCTAGGCAGCCGCAGTGGCCGGTCGCCTGTCCCCCCTCACCCCCGGGTGGGTGGATCCCCGCCCGGGCGAACGCGTCCCCACGGTAGCTAAGCCGCGGTAGATGGGAGGGGGAAAGGTGACCACTGGTCCCCAGCGCGGTGCTGGGCCCATAACCTGTTGGAAGAGACGCGTTGTTTTACTCCGTCGGGGTTCCCCACGCCGACGCCGTCGCCCCCCTTGCGGGCGGCGGCCGCCTAGAATCCCGACCGACCCGACCGCACCGGTCGATCGCCCACGCTATAAACCCACCGGCCCAGTTGACACGCTGTCGACCGGGCCCTCTCAAATCCTACGCAAGTCCCTGCCGCGGGTGCAGCCAAGGCCGCTCCGGCTCCCAGCTCAACAGGCCATGGGGTACTCTGTCGCCTCTGTGTCACCGCCAGATCCGCCGCCTGCCGGGCCAGCCGCCGCGCTGCCCGACGCTTCGACGCCACTCGAGGCTGACGGCCCCGCCGGGTCGCCCTCATCGGGCACAGCGGCGGGCGGGCCGTCGCGCGCGAGCCCGCTCGCGCGGGCCCCTCCGCCGGCCGAGCCGACCCCAGCCGACAGCGCGGCCACCACCGCGCCACCGACCGGCGCGTGTGCCGCCGCCCCAGATGTCGCGCCCTCAGCGGCGGGGCCGCCCAACGCTACGGTAGCTGCCGCCGGCGGGACAGGCCGTGCCGGTGTCAACACTGCACCAGACGCGGCGCCGGCAGACGCGGTGCCCGCAGGCGCGTTGTCAGCAACGACGTTGCCAGCCGCCACTGTGGCAGCCGCCGCCGGTGGGGTCACGGGCATGGCCCCTGAGACGGGGCTTCCGCCGCCGCCGCCATTATCGCCGCCCGCCTCCTCCGTTTGCGGTCTCGAGTCATCCCCCACGCAGCGCCCCAGACACAAACGCCACAGGCTGCTCATGGCAGGCGGGCCGGGATGCCGTCGTCACCCACCCCCGCCACGACACCCGCCGATGCCTCCCACTGCCGCCGCCGCCCACAGCCGCCGCCACCAACTGCCGGACCAGGGCGCAAGCTACTGTTCAAGCGGGGGCCACCGCCGACGGGTGGCCGGTTGCTGGCTCGTGGGTGCCGGCGCTGGAAGGGTGCCGACCCTTCTTGGCCCATGCAAAAGCCCCCGATGCGAAGGGTGCCGACGCCGGCGGCGCGTCTGCTCCGGCCCCCACCGTCGCCGCCGCAACTGCCACCTCCGCCGCCCTTGCGGCGGCCGCGCACGCAGCGGGGGTGCAGGCCGGGCGAGCAGGGAGGCCACCGGGCGCGGTGTGGGAGCGCGCGCCCGACTATGCGGCGAGCCACCCTCTGCAAGAAGGTGGGTTCACGGCAGACAGGGACAGAGGGGTCGTCCGCTCTGGACATTCTCCCATCGCGGTCCCATCGAGCTCTCGATGGACCTGCGATGGGCGAAAAAAGACAGTCAATGGGCTTTTTCTGCCCATCGGTGATCCCATCGAAGTCATCGCCGCGATGAGGTCCTGTCAACTTTCGAGGGTCTGACCGTCCCCTCCATATATAGATGCAGCCATCTTGATTGGGCAGTTGATGCCGAAGTGTCTTGACGTGTCGACCAACGTTCTGTCAATGGAAATTTCAAAAACTCGTGCACGAATGGTATTGCACTTAGCCTTACAAGTTCTCCGTCTCACCGTCGTCGTGACCACGTCTTCTTCGCAAGAACCATCGCCGGCAGCATCTGACTCTGCGTCTACAACAGCGCGTCTGGCCGATGACATCAAGCGCAGAAGTGTACGTAGAGCCGGTCGCACGTCCATGAGAGAGCGAAAAAACCAATGAAAGCACAGTCATTATCTCGATCACTCATCAGGTGTGCGTCTGTTGGCCGCACGCACGCTCCACACATTGACTCCACTTCAGTTCGCCCATGCTCGAGCTCGGCCAGGAGTCAGAGATCGGCGAGATGTCGAAGGAAGTGGCGGGACGACGGTGGTCGTCCCATTGTATTTAATATAGTTGGTAGGAGTTTCTCGAACCAACTAAGCGGAATTAACGTCTCTCCCACGCATCCTATATGTCGACGGTCTGGGTGCTTGGTGGCCACCCAATTCAGACCATCGCAAAGCCCAACAATGTCCATCGAGCAACCCTGCAGGAAATCATCAGGATATGATAACCTGAGCGATGCCAACCTCATCGCAAATGAGGCCTCGATGGGGAAAAAGTCATGACGGGACAGTCTCGGTTCCTGGACCCCTCTCGGCGTCGAGGTGGCTGTCAGCCAGAATAAATTGTCAGGACCATTCACGTTGCACAACGCGGTGATTCCATACTTCGGAAGCACGGCGGTATGGAAGATTCCTGGGCCATGGAGGAATCCACGTCAGCACGACCGGGCCCGCAAAGGTGTGAATCGACAGATTCTGGACTGTCAGTCTTGGTGTCAACCTCGCACACGGCGTGATGGGCGGCCCATGGCAGTGGCCAATGACGGGCCGCGGCGGTGTGGTGGGACCGCGCGCGGCACCTGATTGGCTGCATGAGCGCCGCCGGTGGTGGACCTGGAGGCGCCACGTTGCGATTGTGACGTGTTCTTACGGGCCGACCCTCACTTGTAGGATCCGCGTTCGTCTTGATGTTCGACCCTGCGCCTACGTATCGGCGCCGGGGGGCCCCAAGCGCTGATAGAGCGGCGGGCCTTTGGTTTGTTTTAGGCCCCTGGGCGCGCGGACGCGTGCGCCCTATGGGGGCCAGCGTGGGCACCCGTCTGCGGACCTCTGCCATAGGATTATCATGTGAGCCCCTATTTTGGGGGTGCTGGGCGTAATGTGATTGCGCCCTATGAGCGCCTTACCAGCGCCTGCCAGCGCCCCCAGCGCCCTAAGCGCCCTCGGTAGCCCCCCCACCATATACGGTTGAATCCCATCGTAGTTTTTTCGATCTCCAGGGTTGGACGCGTCCGAGCCGAGCAGCGCGAGAAAGCCAGCATATTGCTGATCCCCCAATTTTGTCCTCATCGGCCAAGACTGGGACTGCTTTGTAAAACAGGCCAACCATTGGTCTAGAACAGCAGCAAGCAGCTGCTGAGTGCGAATCTACGACCCCCCATTGGCTCTCCAACCGCCAGGTCCGTGCAGAATCGAGATTCTCCGTTTTCCTGAGATATTCTTCCTTTCTCAGTCGTCTCATGGGGTAAAGTAGCCCAGAGCAGATTGTTATCGAGATTTTCTTCGAGATTCTCAGATAATCTCAGAAAAACGACTGCGCCGATTGTGCGTTTGCGGGCCGTACGGGCACATTCTGTAAAGATGCGACCCGACATGCACTTCTGTCGATCCTCTTGGCCAATCAGAAACGTCCCTGCATCGCTGTTGCACTCCCGTTCTCTGCCGATGAGGACAGAATTGGGGGATCAGCAATATTTCTCTCGCGTCGACGCCAGCTTTGCATGGTCAAGCGGCCCGAGCAGGGGGGGCCGCTCGTTTTCCTTGAAGGATAGACTCGGTGGATGCGTATAGTGTGGGGATGGGCGCAGGGGGAGGAGGCGATAGTGGTGTGACACAAAGTCACGCGCACGGCTCCACGCCCAGTCGCGTATAGCCTCGATGGATCAGACCACCACTCCCTTGAGGCGCACTGGACAGCGTTGTTGAAAGGCAAGTTGTCAGACAGCACCTGTCGTGCGATGCTCGATTCTGAGAAGCTGTGACAATGGAGAAATTTTGATGGATCGCAGCTATTGGTCAATCCTAACACCAAACCATCGACTAGCGCCCTAATCCCGCCCAGCACATTTGGGGCGCTGGGCGTAAAAGCGCCCAAATCGCGCCCTATTAGCGCCCTATCTGCGCCCCTTATCAGCGCCCCAGGGCTCACATAACAACCCTACTCTGCCCCCACTTTGGCGTAGGGATGTCCAATTGGTTCGCGCGTCCGAACCAGTGCATCCGATGTTTTCGGTGGCCAATAAACAGTTTTTAAACTAGTCAGTGGGCCATGGCCGAGCGCCTGCCAAACATGAGACTGGGGGGCTGCGGCTCATCCCGGGCGAAGACGATCCGCTCTCCCAGTCCCTGCCGACCCCCGCACCACACTTTCCCCCCCCCCCCCTGTCATGTTCAGTTGTCTCTGTCGCTCTCGGTGCCACACCTTACGAGCCCGTTGCACTTCTACCTCCCTCCTCGCCCCCCGGCCGAACGCTCTGTCGTTGGTTGGCGCCTCGGAGCCAGGTGCTGCACCCACGCTGGCCTTGGACTTGTCCCAGGCATCCGCCTACTGCACCGCTTTGGGTAGTGACATCTCCTCACGTCGACCCGCATGGTATGATACACGAGGAGGTGCTGGTGTGTATTTGTGAGTGAGATGTCTGTAGGTAATAAGAGCACTACCAACAACGTTCCGTTCCGCAAAAATTCACGCCACGTGGTGAAACGTGTCTAACGTGGCACAGTATGCGGAAAACCGTGCCACCAGCAACGTCATGAATGCATAAACGCCTACTTTCCCCCCTCCGAGGACAAGGCTGCTAACTTGTCAAGTCTGTGGCGGCCCGGCCGCGCGGACGCTGTAAGCACCGACGGCCCGAACCGACCGTTTTGGCTCGCCACGGCGGCCGAGCAGCGGCAGGCGGCAGTGGCGGGAGCCGCCGTTGGCGCATTGGAGGGCGCCGCGGCAGCAGGCGGTACCGGTCGGCGGCTGCGGCGGCCCCCTGTCTGGGGCGCCGAAAAGAGCGGTAGGGCCGCCACGCCCCCTGCACCGGCGCCCCGAGGCCGGTAACGTCCGCCTCCTTTCCGGTTTTGCTGCGGCGGGGAGGACCTCCAGGCTGCCCCCTCGGGCGTGCCTTGGCTTGACGCAGGCTGCGCGCCTGCTGGGCGTGGGCCTGGAGGAGGACCAGGTGGCGGGGATCCCTGCTGGGGCCGCGACGCGGGCGGAGCTGGCCAACTTCCAGGGGCGGTCCGAGGCGCAGCTGGCGCGGGTCCTGTCTCTCGTGCGGACCGGGACCCCGGCCGATGCAGGAGCCACTACGGAGCCGCCGCCCGCGGCGGCTTCCACCCAAGTTTCGAGACGAGAGCCCGCTCGTGACGGCGGCGCCTCGTCGGGCCGTAAAAAAAGGACCAACGACGGCGGACATTCGGACGCCGAGAGGCAGACGATCGGCAATGGCAGCGACGCTGACTCACTGCTTGGCGGGCTCTGTGGAGGCCCGGCGCTCGGCGGGGCGCGCGAGGATGAGCGACGGGACCGGCCGCGCGACGCTGCCGCCCACCCGGACGGATTCGACGACACCGCCCTGCCCGACGCTGGCGATATCATGCAAGCGTACGAGATCTCTTACGGGGTGCGGTGGCCGGACGGCATCTTCGTCCCGTTTGAGCCATCGGACGCGCGCTTCCTCTCCCGATTCAAGGAGGGGTCGAGCGAGTATCACGAGGCCGCCTTCGCCTACCAGATGGCGGCCTGGTCTCAAGAGCTTTCTAGCGCGTCTGTCGACCTCTTTCACCAGCGAGACTCCTTCAGCGCCGCCGGTCTCGCCGACCGGCTCGCCGGCGCGGATATTGCCGCCTGTAAGCTGTTCCACCTGGCCACAGCGCAGTACGACTACCTCGAGTACAGGCAGCGTGATCCCGTCGGTGCGGAGCTCTACCGCAGCATCGAATCCGTGCCCGGCAACACTCTCCGCGGGCCCAACGGGCAGCGCTGGCTGTCGGTCGTCGCGCGCGACGAGATCAAGATCAACATCAAGGCCGCGGCCGAGGAACGCGCGTCCCGGCACCGTCGGCGGGGTCCCAAGAGGCCCGCCCCCGGGCCCTCCAACCGGAGCAAAGATCCCAGCGGACCCAAGGACCCAGCAAGGGACAAGAAGGGTGGCGGGAGAACCGGTGGTGCGGGCGGCGGCGGCGGCGGCGGCGGCGGCGGCGCCAGGGCCTAAGGCTTTTCGGCCGGCCCCGGGGGATCCGGCCTCGACCCCGGGTGCCACGCACCAAGACGCCCCGACCGGTGGGGGGCACACCAGCCCCATCGGCGGACAGAAGCCACCCCGCGAACCGTCCACTCGCACCTTTGTGGCGACCCGGCGGGCCATCAAGGAGTGGCGAGCACTGGGAGCCTCGCGGTGGGTCATCCGCACTCTCCTTGACGGGGTGCAGATTCCCTGGACGCGCCGGCCGCCCCGTTACCGCAGAAAGAGCTACATCCTGTCCCCGTCGTAGAAGTTGTGGGCTCAAGCGGAGCTGACGCGGTGGCTGGCCGCGGGTTACCTCGAAGAGCTGACGCCCAAGGAGGCTGCTGAGGCGCATTTAGTGGTGGGGGCTTTTGTGACCCACAGCCCGGGGAAGCGGAGATTGGTTGTGGACTACCGTCATCCCAATCATTTCATGGAGAAAAGGCGATTAAAGTACGAAACGCTGTGGCAGCTCGCACCGGGTTTACAGACGGGCGACAACCTGATTTTGTGGGACGTGGCGGACGCGTACCACCACCTACGTCTGTGGGAGGCGGACCGGACGTACCTGGTGTTCAACTTCTGCGGGAGTTTTTCGCGCCCATTTCCATTCCCTTCGGGCTGGCGGTGGCGCCTTACACCTGGACGAAGGTGTGCCGCCCGGTCGTGTCGCGGCTACGGGAGCTGGGATTCGTGTTCACCGCGTACGTAGACGACTTTGGGGGCCGCCTGCACGTGCGGAAGAAGGGGTGGCCAGCGACGAAGGCCGACGCGCGCCGAGGCTGGAGAACAGCGGCGAGCTTGCTTGCGGCGCTGGGGCTCAAGGTGCACCGCGACAAAGGGGAGCGGGAGGGAACGACGTCCCTGCCGCTGCTGGGGCACGTCGTCGACTCGCGGCTCGGGGTGTTTGGGCTGCAGCCAAAGCGGGTGATGAAGGTCGAGACGATGGCGGCGGCGCTGCTGCGCTACGCGAGCAAGCACCGGCGGTGAGTGCGCCTGGGGACCCTGCGGTAGTTCTGCGGGACGGCCATCTCAACCACTCTCTCCGTCGCGCAGGCTCTAGATTGCTGCCAGTCGCTGTTTGCGGCGATGCGGCCGCTCCTACGAGTGGCCGGCAGCCGCCAGAGGCACAGAGACCTGCGCCTGGGGCACCAAGCCCTTTCGGATCTCAAGTGGTAGGCCGACCTGTCAAAGCATGCGCTGCTGGGGCGGGCATTGTAGCCGCCAGAGTAAGACGCTGGACTCTACACGGACGCGAGCATGACCGGATGGGGTGCCGCGTGGAATGGCGTTGTGCCGGCGCGGGGGTTCCATTCCTCTGCTCGCCGGTGCTTCTACAGCAACATCCACGAAATGGCGGCCGTGCGGCTGTCAATCCTTTCCTTTGTGGAGCACCTGCGGCCGGAGGGGACGGTCGTGCGGCTGATGATGGACTTCCTAGTGAGCGTGCATGTCATCAACAACGGCACCTCCAAATCCGACGCGATTATGGAAGAGCTGCGATGCCTGCAGCGCGTGTGCGCTCGTTTCGGCGTCCACGTGCGGGCCTCCCACCTGCCGTCAGCCGTAAACCACGTTTCCGACAAGCTGTCGCGAGCGCGGGACTCCATGGTCTGGTCTCTGTCGGACCGGGCTTTCCGGCGGCTGGAGATGAAGTTCGGGCCCCACTCGGTCTACCTGTCAGTGACCAGCCTAAACCACCAGTGCGGCCGATTCTACTCGGCGACGGCGGACACGGGAACGGCGGGCATCAACGCGCTACAACAGAGTTGGCGTGGGGAAAATTGCTGGTGCTATCCCCCCTTCCAGTTAGTTGCGTCGGTGCTGGACAACAGTTTGCGACAAGGCGAGGCGGCGATGCTGATCGCTCCGGTGTTGTGGTCGCAGGCCTGGTGGCAAAGGCGTGTGACACGTACGAGGTGTTGTCGACAGAGGAGAGGGTTTTCACCCACGCCATCCATGACCGGCCGGCGCCGGCCCCGACATGGGCAGTGGCGGCATTCCGGTTCGACGGAAAACCTGCCGCGCCCCACCGCTCGCCAAATGGGAGCGTCTGTGCGACCGCGTGATGCGGCACCTCCTGGGTGCGGGCATGGGCGCGGCCGCGCGTGCCCGACTGCTCGAGGCCGCCTGCCAAGAGAGCACGGTGCGCAAGTACATCTCCAGCTGGGGGCAGTTCGAGCAGTTTCGCTCGCGGGCACGATTGACCGCGCTCCCCGCGGCACCTGCGACGGTCGTGTGCTACCTCGGCCTGGTCCGAGAGTTGGGAACCGTGGCGGCGTGGTCTTTGGGCAACTACCTCGCGCCCATCAAGACAGTGCATCTGTTGGCGGGCTATGAAAGCCCGACGGATTATTTCCTCGTCCGGCAGGCCAAGAGCGGCTACCGCCGCTGCCACACGGCCGCGGTCTGCGCGCGCCCTGAAAGGCGCGCCCCGTTTCCAGCGGCTGCGGTGAACGCACTCCTCGGCATGTGGCCCGTGGCGGACTCATCCTTGCGGTACAAGCTTGCGGGTTCGGCTTTGGCGTATCTGCTTTTCAACCGCCCGGGGGCGGCTGCGCACATGCAGGCCGCCGACGTATTCCCCTCCCGCAATGGGTTGGAGGTCCAAGTGCCGGACTGCAATATGGCGGTGCTCAAGGACGGCGACCGCATTGCCTACACCGTCCCGGTCGCGGCGGGTGGTTGGCCGGCGGACCGCGTGCTGCGAATAATCCGCGCGCACTGGCGGGCGCACGTGACTGCTGGGCGGCCGCGCAACGAACGCCTATTTGCTCCGGCGGCCACGGTCCGCCCGCTAGCGGCGGGGGTGGTGACCCGCTGGATGCGCGACCTGATGGCTCTATCCCCCGTTCGGGCGCCTCTTGGCACCAAGTGGACGGGGCACTCGATACGCGCTGGTACGGCGTCCCGAGGCGCACGCCATCGGCCTCCGTGATGCGCTCGTCCAGCAGCTCATGGGAGTGTCGGCCGTGCAGACCGAATATCGGTACTAGACTGACGCCACCTGGGAGGCATCTGGGGCAGCCAGGAGCGTCTTTGGCCGCTACGTGCCGCGGACGCGGCCTCATCTCCGACAAGATGGCACCACACCCCCCTCTTCTACCCGGCTGCGCCCACTTTGTCCCCGCCGTGGACAAGGCTGTTAACTGGTCAAGTCTGTGGCGGCCCGGCCGCGCGGACGCTGTAAGCACCGACGGCCCGAACCGACCGTTTTGGCTCGCCACGGCGGCCGAGCAGCGGAAGGCGGCAGAGGCGGGAGCCGCCGTTGGCGCATTGGAGGGCGCCGAGGCAGCAGGCGGTCCCGGTCGGCGGCGGCGGCGGCACCCCGTCTGGGGCGCCAAAAAGAGCGGTCGGGCCGCCACGCCCCCTGCACCGGCGCCCCGACGCCGGTAGCGTCCTCCTCCTTGCAGCTTTTGCCCAAGCCACGCCGCGCCCCCGCCTCGATCGTTGTCGCGCTTATGAGCGGGCGGCGTAACGCCTCCTGGAGTCCTTGTGTGTGTTCTGTTCTGCCACGCAATGACGAGTGCTAGATTTAGTTCGGTATGGTACTTTGCTGAGAGATGGAGCATGCACGTTTGCGAGTGCAAAAGTTTGCCGAGGTGGACCGATGTCAGGATGTCCATCAGATCGTCTCTCGCCTGGCTTCAGGGGACCGATAGCGTCCCAAATGCAATTGCACCTGGCATCACCGGCAAAAGCCACAGCCACCCACCGGCACATGGTAAGACGTGGGACTGCGGGCTCAACATGCAGCCAATGACTTATCATGATTCAATGTCAAGAACACTGCCCAATCCCCGTCAGAAAGAAGGTTCAATGAATGTAACCACGTGTCCTTTGGCTGCGTCAGGCGGCCTAGCTTCACAGTATTTGAGCCGGGTCTGCACGCTTGAACAGACAGGGACTGCGCACCTGTACCATTTGGTTCCCCAGAAAAAACGCATGTGGGCTGGATCCAGTCACTACTATACCTTTCATCGACGGTGATTGGTCAACAGAATGTCAGTGACACGTCCCGATGTCAACGAACAAAGGCGATCTACTGGTCACGGGGCTCACGTGTTCGGAAGGCCAATGAAAGGCCCGAACGGACAGAAAAGAAGTGCAAGAACACCTCAAACGTCATGCATGTTCGGAGGCCGATTCAGCCTCTGCGAGAAGACATGAGGAGCTGGTTAGGGGGGACGCTCCTGACAGCACCGCTGTGGCCGATGGCTTAAGAAGTCTTTTCCTGATTAGGCTATCAGTGTGCATGTTCTGGCATCGTTTCACAAACACCACCGCGGGTGTCAGCAGGTACTTGCCACCGGGTCACTCAGAGTGCAGTTTTCCAGCTGCTGTCAGCCTTTTTCGTTCCAAGGGCCCGGCGGACCTGGTCGGGATGCGTGACTTGTCACACATCACTCGGTGATATCATGGGTCTGCCTGCAGAACGGGTTAATGGTCGCAGTGGTCGGGTGTGCATGTTTGTTTGCGCAAACGTGCATGCTCCATCTCTCAGCAAAGCACCATAGGGCTAGTTCTCTCCCATGACCGTTTAAACGGCTATGCGTTCATTGGCACCACACCCCCCTCTCCTACCCGGTTTCGACCACATACGCAGATCTGCGAAGTGAGAATCGCAACATAAGTCCAACCGGATATCCGCTGGGGGGGTTCGGAACCATTTGGTAATCATGGCCGACCTTCCGCATAGAAGGTCGATTTGGAGAAGGTAGAGCCCAATTCGCGACTTTTCCGAACCCATCCGACCCGTTTCAGACAAATCTGAGTGCTGTCGTGTGCTGGAGAACGCCACTCAACGATCGCGATCGTGACCACGTGTGGTGTCTCTGATCGGACGGCCGGATTTGGTACCTGTAGCGGTTCTTGGCACCACCACTTTGGTTCGTCTTCCAGCCGAAGTGACCTCTTGATCAGCTCGGTCCGTCGAAGGAACTGCCCCGGAAATCGACCCACAGCCCAGCCTTCCCCCAACGGGAGGAGAGGATCACGGCAAAGCCCAGGGGGGAATCGTAGT
>Ga0209186_1001841_pt1 | contig 15373 bp, 11 predicted proteins | sample SidtaG_FD_187426 | JGI IMG/M metagenome (GOLD analysis project Ga0209186, IMG submission 187426) | Marine algal microbial communities from Sidmouth, United Kingdom - Sidmouth_Male2 metaG (SPAdes) (version 2) | ecosystem: Host-associated > Algae > Red algae > Unclassified | place: Sidmouth...
ACAAGTTTAAATAGTTTTGGTAGTTTTGCTGATTAATAGTTTATGTGGTTTTTGTAGTTGATAGTTTATGTAGTTATATCACAATGCAAATAAAAAACCACAAAAACCACAAAAACCACAAAAACCAAAGAATGGATTCCAAAAGACAGCAACAAGTAGCCAAGCTCATTCAACAAGCCATGAGCGATGTATTTCAAGTAGATGGACGCTCAATATACGGACGAGCCTTCGTGACCATTAGCGGCGTAAAAATGACGCCCGACCTAATGATGGCAAGAACCTATTTAAGTATTTATAACGTAGAGGACAAGGAAGAAATTTTAGCGAACATACAAGCTAATATTCCCTACCTACGAAAAAAAGTAGGCGGAAAAATTCGCAACAAGGTTCGACAAATACCCGAATTAGAATTTTTCTTAGATGATACGATAGATGAAGTAATAAAAATTGATGGTATCTTGCTAAAATTAGAGGAAGAACGAGAGGGAGAGGATACTGCAAAAGAGGAAGAAGAATAAAAATAATACGTTCCAAACCTGTCACTTAATCCAAGAATATCGTCTTAAAGTAGCAATAAATAAGGCAAAAATTACGTAAAATGCCCTATTATGCTGCATATCCTTTTAACAAGATAACAGACAAACAAACTAACTAACCTATGAGCACTCTCCAATTTCCCTCTGATTTTATGTTCGGAACCGCCACTGCCGCCCTTCAAATTGAAGGAGGCGATAAAAACAACAATTGGTACGAATGGTGCGAATTGGGCAAAATCACCACAGGAGATCACTGCATCGTCGCCAACGACCATTGGAATCGAGTCGATCAAGACATTTCCTTAATGCAAGACCTCAATTGTCAAACCTATCGAATGGGTTTAGAATGGAGTCGAATTATGCCGACACCGACTACTTTTTCGGAAGAAGCCATTGCACACTATCGAGAAGAAATTACTAAATTGATTGATGCAGGAATTCATCCCATCGTCACTTTACATCACTTCACCAATCCATTGTGGTTAGAAAAAGATGGAGCTTGGACTAAAAAAGAAGCCGTCGATCATTTCTTGAGATTTACGGAGTATGTGGTAGAACAATTGGGGGATTTGGTGCGTGATTGGGTCACCATCAACGAGCCTAATGTCTATTTAGCGATGGGTTATTTTGTGGGGATTTTTCCTCCAGGCAAAAAAGGAGCAGTCAATGAATATCTAAAAGCAGCCAAACACATGATTTTGGCGCATTTACAAGCCTATGACCTCATCCACAAAATTCGCAAAGAAAAAGGATTTTTGAGTACTAAAGTCGGGGTTGCCCATCATCTTCGCATCTTTGAACCTTACAACCAAACACCGCTTTCCCGCATAAGTTGTGGCACCGTTGCCCACCTTTTTGAGACGATTTTTTTGGAGGGAATGACCAAAGGAAAATTAGTAAGACCCGTTGGTACAGGCTTTCCACATGGCGAAAGAAGTTTTGCCGATTTTATTGGTTTAAATTATTATTCAAGGGATTTAATCAAAGGAAGTCCGAATCCCATGACGTTATTTGGCGAGTTATTGGTCAAAAAAGGCAGTCCAACAAATGATTTGGGTTGGGAAATTTATCCAGAAGGGATTTATAAAATTTGCAAGTTTTTGTACCAAAAATACAAGCTCCCCATCTTCATCACAGAGAATGGAACAGCCGATGCCAAAGACGCTTTTCGCTCACAATTTTTGTACGACCACCTTTACCACATCCACCGAGCCATCGAAGAAGGCATTCCCGTACAACGCTACTACCATTGGACATTGATGGATAATTTTGAGTGGTTGGAAGGATTTTCCGCCCGTTTCGGACTCATCGAACACAATGCTGAAACCCAAGAAAGAACCATTCGTCAAAGCGGACATTTTTACAGCGAAATCTGCAAAACAAGAAGCGTATCAAAAGAAATGCTTGACAAATATAAACTTGCCTTAGAAAAAGAATTATAATTAGGAGACAATGGTAAGGAGCTTCGTATAAACGCACGGGCCCGCTGTTCGTTCTTATGGCTTTCCCATAACCAAAAATCACATAAGAACCGAACCACAGCACCATAGCACTAAGAACTACAGTACCAAAAGAAAGCCATACCACTACCATCGGGTCTATGTTAGATGGCTTGGACGCTGGTATTTCGGTTTTTTGCGGTTCTGACTGTGAAAGATAGACTCGATAGCAGCGGTATGGTGGCAGCGTTGGCTGAATATGAAAGGTTTTCAAAACCTTTCATATTTGCCGCTTGGCAAGCCACCATAATAGCGTATAGCGAGACCCTGCGTGACGACGAAGCAATCCACCGTTCTCTCCAAATTGTTATACAAATTACGCACACATTATTCGGTAAGAAACTACAACACTCGCCACCAGTCACTAATCTCCTCTTAATTTACAACTTTAAGTTCAATTTGCCCATTTTTTTTGGGATTGTTGCCTTGATATTTTTGTATGGGAATGCGTTTTTTATTGATGCCTTTACTGGTTAAAGCGTTTTGTACGGCTTCGGCTCTTTTGCCTTCCATATTGTCGCCTTTGGGATGGGCGACCAATGCCACCGTTTTATGAGGATATGCTGCTAAGACCTTTGCTAAGTTATGAATTTGCTTAGACGAACCCTCTGAAATCGTTGCCCCATTAAAAGTTACATTGTTGAGAAAAAAGCGAGTTGATTGGGCTTTTTTTGGCGTTTCTAATTCGTCTGCCAAGCGAGCTTCAGTCGTATTTCTGTTAAAATCAAAATAGCTTGAACCTCTGATGTGCTTGCGTTTTTTTTTCACGGTGACAGGACTGTTATCTTGTGATATAACTTCGCTGCCCTGTTGAGCTTGCTTTGCCTGATTGTTAGCGATTCCATTGTTGGTTAATTGATTGTTTGCGTCTTCGTCGGTACTTTGTTGACAGGCTGTAAAGCCTATGACAATCATTAATGCAAATATCAATGAGGGAAGGGATAAGATTTGTTTGGTCATTACTTGTGAATTAAAAAAGGGACAAGGGATTTTATAAAAATACCTTGTCCCTTTGTAAGATTTTATAAAAATTACATGCTTCTTCGGAAGCCAACTTTTGATTTATCACCCACAGCCCATGCTTTTGCACTATTAAAGTGTGAGACATCTGCTAAAATGATTGCTTTAAGGGCTTTCGCAGTACGTTTGTTCTGTGGTAATTCTGCTAAACGTAAGTTTTGATTCTTGATTGATTCTTTCACAATTTTACGCATAACTCGACCATTCCCAAAGAATTTGTCTTTGCTTTCTACCAAAACTCGGATATACTTTTGGAGATAATCCATTGCTTTTTTCTCGACATTGTATTCTTCTTTATCAAAATGATATTTGACAATATCTAAAAGCTCCTCCATATTGAAGTCCTCAAATTCAATGGTTCTATCAAAACGAGATTTAAGTCCAGGATTTGACTCAATAAATCGCTTCATTGGTTGTGGATAACCAGCTACAATGACGGCAAATTCACCGCTTTGGTCTTCCATGCGTTTTAGGAGCGTTTCGATGGCTTCGCTACCAAAATCTCCCCGTCCTCGTTGATTTAAGGCATAGGCTTCATCAATAAAGAGTACACCACCAATCGCCAAATCTATCTTTTTAGTGGTTTTAATCGCTGTTTGTCCGACAAATCCAGCAACAATGCTTTGACGATCACCTTCCACCAAATGTCCACGCTCTAAAATACCCAAAGCTCTATAAATAGTAGCGACGATACGAGCAACAGTTGTTTTACCTGTACCGGGGTTTCCTGTAAAGACCGTGTGCAAGGAAAAGGCGTTTAAAACTTCTTTGCCTGAATCTCGATAGAAGCGAACTAAATTGACAATATCATTGATTTCTTTTTTGACATTGCTCAATCCAATTAAGCTATTGAGTTCTTTTAAAGCCTCGTCCAACAATTCTTCATCAACAGGAATGTCTGGAAGGGTTTTTTCTTTCTCTTTGTAGATTCTTTCGATGTCCTCTACTTGAATTACGGAAAGTTCTTCTTTGGTCATCATCGAAGGCTGTGGCAACTGCATAATGCGTAAGCCCAAATTCATTTTAGCTTGTTCGATGAGTTTGTGTACCATACGAGCATTTCCGAAGAAGCGATCTCGGCTTCGGTAAGCCTTTACAATTTTGTCGTATAAGTACGCTTTGGCTTGTGTGGTTAAAGAGACATTGTGTTCGCCTGCTGCATACACCGCAATATCTGCCAATTCTTGTGGCAAGTAATCAGGAAAGTCAAAACTTAGGGTAATACGAGATTTTAATCCAGCATTGGCATCCAAAAACGTTTTCATTTCGGCAGGATAGCCGGCAAAGATGACGGAAATATCACCTGTGCCATCAGACATTTCTTTGACCAAAATTTCAATAACTTCTCGTCCAAAATCTTTATTATCTTCGGCAGAACGAGCCAAACTATAAGCTTCATCAATGAATAAAATACCGCCTTTGGCTTTTTTGATGGCTTCTTTTACTTTTGGGGCAGTTTGTCCGATATATTCCCCGACCAAATCCGCACGATCTACTTCATGAACATGACCTTTGGTCAATAAGCCCATTTTGAAATAGATTTTACCCAACATTTTGGCAACAGTTGTTTTACCTGTTCCAGGATTACCTGTAAAGATTGAGTGCATTTGGACTTGGTTGGACTCGTCAAAGCCCTTTTCTATACGCAACTTGATGAATTTCAAGTATTCAGCGTATTCTTTAACCTTTGTTTTGATGGTTTGAAGCCCGACCAATGCATCTAAGTTTTGCATGACTTCCTCTAAGGTCTGGCTGGATTGTTCTGTTGGATGCTTTAGGATTGGGGGCATATTGCCTTCTGGAAAGTAGGCTTCGCTGATGCCTTCTTCATATTCTGTGCTTACTTCATAGGGCAGAACAGCGATGAGCTGATCCATAAAGATTATTTCAACGGTATATTTGTCTTGAAACCAAGTGCCGTTCATATCCGAACCCCAACCTGTTGTAATGGTGCAATATTCTTCGTTGGTATTGATGGTTCTTAGTTCTACTGTTTCGCCTTTGAGTTGGCGAGCATCGTTGTAGAAATTGAAGTGTAGCTCACAATTCCATGATTCGGGGTAGACTAAATTTTTGAAGGAAAACTCGATAAAAATGAAGCGAGTGTTTTTGCAATCAAACTTTTTGTAGTAGAGTCGATCTTTTTTGTTTACACCTTCATCGCCACTTTCATATAATTTCATAGATTCTATGACAAAGTATGGATTGTAGGTACTTGTAACCTTTCCAATGTTCTCTACATAGAATTTAGAAGAGCCGATGACCTCCCCTTCTATGGATGCTTCCCAAATGTAGGCTCCTTTTTTCCAATAAACGCCTGCTTTTTTGTTGCCCCAGCCTTCACGGATGTAAATCATATTATTGTTCTTAGATACTTTGTTGACAACATCTAAGGAACATAACTCAATACGACGAGTGCCTTTGAGGGCATAAGCTTTGAGGTTTACAGGAAGCTCCCAGTCTTCAATGTCAAATTTCTTATTATATAAAGAAAATTCGGCATATATATAAGTAGCTTCTGAGCGGTCAAATACTCTACGGTATTTTTTCTTTTTGCCAGCCAACCATTCAGCAGACCCATATATTTTTAGGCCATTGTATTTGAATGATGAAAATATTGTTTCTTTGTTGATCTCCATGAGTAATTCTGATTTATCCTTTTATATAAATGATATAACGTAAAGAAAAGTTTCCTTGTCTTGATGATTTTAGCTATAATTTATGTTATTTTAACGTATACTTGTTCTTTCTCCAAATTTATATAAAAGTAGCTAGACTCTCAACATTTAAAGATACTTAATGGTGTATTTAAGCAAACATTTTTAATAAAAATATACAATTCTATTTTGTAGTGCTTTTTTTACGTTAAAAATAGCATTTTATTATGGATGATGCCAATATTTTTAATCGTATGTACTTTGATATAGAATACTATTTTTCAATGTATTTTGTTTCCTTTCTTAACATAACTTGTTGATTATATGTTGGTTTTTGTTGTTATGTTTCATTTTTCGTTTGTTTGCGCCTTTGTTTTTCCCAATACAAGATTACTTATATCAAAACACTTTTTCTTTGTCTTTTTTATCGTTAAAACAGTGCAAAATAGACTCGATAGTAGCGGTATGGCTTTTGGTTTTTGTAGTTTATGTCGTTTTTGTGGTTTATGTGGTTGTATCGTGACTCTTGTTTAAGCACCAGCAATAAGCCATAATAGTGGATAGCGAGAGCATGTGTGGCGACGGAGCGATTTACCGTTCTCTCCTTATTTTTATTTTTAAGGTTTCGATATATTGCAACATTTTGGGTTATACTTCCGAATTGGAATATATTTGTACCAAAATTTTACCCTAATTATGGATGAGTCTTCGACAACTACTACTTCTAAAGGGCGTTTTGGAACATTGCCCGTCTTTTTTACGGCTATTTCGACTATTTTAGGTGCAATTTTGTTCCTTCGTTTTGGATATGCGGTGGGGAATCTTGGGTTTTATCAGACGATTTTGATTGTATTGATAGGGCATATGGTGACGATTCCGACGGCAATGGCGATTGCAGAGATTGCGACCAACCAAAAAGTGGAAGGAGGTGGAGAATATTTTATTATTTCTCGCTCTTTTGGACTGAATATCGGTTCTGCTATTGGTATTGCGCTGTTTTTTTCGCAGGCGATAAGTGTGGCGTTCTACCTTATTGCCTTTGGTGAGGCTTTTCAGCCCGTTTATTATTGGCTGCAATCGCTGTATGACTTGCCCATGTCTCTTGCTATTTTTAAGAAGCAGGTGTCTCTATTGGGGATGGTTTTGCTGTCTGCATTGATTTTGACAAAGGGTGCTTCGGTGGGTTTACAGGCTTTGTATGTGGTGGTGGCAGTGTTGTTTATGTCTTTAGTGGCGTTTTTTTTAGGGAATACAGGCTATGCTGCTACTTTTGAGGGAGACAATATTTTGAACAATCCTATTTTGAATGGTGATCCCTTTTTTATGGTTTTTGCCATTTGTTTCCCTGCTTTTACGGGCATGACGGCGGGTGTGGGCTTGTCTGGAGATTTGAGAGATCCGAAACGCTCTATTCCATTGGGAACGTTGGCAGGAACGCTTTGTGGGATGGTGATGTATGTTCTGATTGCTTACAAATTGGCAACTTCTGCGAGTGCAGAGGCTTTGGCGACAGATCAATTTGCGATGGGTAATATTGCAGAACCCTGGGGAGTTTTGATTCCAATAGGGCTGGCATGTGCAACCGTTTCGTCGGCTTTGGGATCGGTTTTGGTTGCGCCTCGTACTTTGCAAGCCATTGCGAGTGATAGAATTTTTCCTTCTCCGAAAGTGAATGATATTTTAACAAAAGGAAAAGGAAAAAACAATGAACCTTTTAATTCGTCTTTGGTCGTTATTTTTATCTCTTTTATCATCATTGCGGCTGGAAATGTGGATTTTGTGGCGGAAATTATCACGATGTTTTTTATGGTGACCTATGGTTCTTTGTGCTTGATTTCTTTCCTACAACATTTTAATGCAGACCCTTCTTATCGTCCTGCTTTTAAATCTCGTTGGTATATTTCTTTGTTTGGCGCATTGATGTGTATTTGGTTGATGTTCAAAATCAATTTTAATTATGCGTTGGCAGCAGTTGTGGTGATGATTTTACTGTATTTGGGCATCAGTTATTATCGCAAGGGAAATGGGGGAATTGCGAGCATTTTTCAGGGGGCTATATTCCAGATGAATCGTTCGCTACGGGTTTATTTGCAAAAAGCCGATAAACAGGAGGAAGAAGGAGCATGGAGACCTTCCGTGATTTGTGTTTCTCGTAATTCCTTTGATCGTTTTACCGCTTTTGATTTGCTTCGATGGATTTCTTTTAAATATGGTTTTGGAACATATATTCATCAAATTGAGGGCTATTATTCCAAAAATACACATCAAGAAGCCAAGAAGCTTTTAGATCGTTTGTTGGAGGTTACCGAAAAAGACAGTAATGTCTATATCGACACGCTTATCAGTCCTTCGTACACCTCTGCCATCGCTCAATCTATCCAATTACCTGGCGTTTCAGGAAAGGACAACAATATGATTTTGTTTGAATTTTTGAAACGAGAACCCAAGAACTTGACAGATATTTTGGACAATTACCAATTGGTCAAGGCAGGAGAATTTGATGTCTTAATTTTGGGAAGTTCTCAACGAGCTTTTGCCAAACGAAAAAGCATCCACATTTGGATTAAACCGAATGACTACGAAAATGCCAACTTGATGATCTTATTGGGCTACATCATTTCTGGACATAAGGAATGGAATGGAGCAATTATCAAAATATTCTCCGTTTTTCCAACAGATCAAATGGAAGAACAACGAGAAAAATTACAACACTTAATCCAAGAAGGCCGCCTTCCTATTTCGATGAACAATATTGAGGTTTTACAACAACCAACTGATATAAGTGTCAAGGAATTGATTAACGTAAAATCAAAAGATGCGTCTTTAACTATTTTAGGTTTCCGTAGTGAATCTGTCAAAAATCAAGGTGCGGAGTACTTTGAGGGTTTTGGGGAATTGGGTAGTATTCTTTTTGTGAATTCGAGTGGGGAGAAGGTTATTAGGTAGAATTTAGTTTATGTGGTTTTAGTGGTTTTTGTAGTTGTTTTATAACTACAAAAACAACATAAACCACATAAACTATCAATAGCAGACATCCGCCAAACTCAGTTCATCAAAATTATAAGGCAAGCGTACATTTTCATAGCCTGCATCATATAACGATTGTGCGGTGGTGGGACCGATGGCGACGAGTTTTTGTTTGTAGATAATACTTTTTTGGTCGAGATAGGCTTTTACATTCATAGGGCTTGTGAAAACGAGAATATTGGCTTCTGGCAGTTCAAAATTTTCTTTTATTTGATTGTCATAAACGACTAAATCGTGTATGGTCACTTCCTTTTTGATGAGTTGTTGAATGTGTCTTAGTGAATTTTTGGCTTGCGGAAATAAGACGCTTTGACCTTTCGCTGCGTTTTTGAAATGTTCGGCAACTGCTGGAATTTGCGTTTGTTTCCCTTCAAAATGAACATCAAAACCATAACCTAAAATTGCTTTGGTTGTTCCATTTCCGACTGCTGCCATTTTGGTGTTGGGGGTAATACTTGGGGATTGCTCAAAAAAGTGTTTTACAGCGTTTTTACTGGAGAAAAATATCCAATTGGTTGTTGGGTTTTCGTTGAAAGCAACTTGTGAAAAATCAATCAAAGAATTGCCGATTACGTTGTGTCCTTGTTGGGTAAGGCTTTTTAGAAAGAGGCTGTCTTTGCTCAAATTTCTGGTAATAAAGACCGTTTTTTGCTCAAGGTTTTTTAAGAAAACGATAGAGGACTTTATGAGGTAATCGGGTGATTTGTGTTTTTGGTAAAAGCGTTGTATAGAAAAGTCATCCGCTTTTTGTATGGTGTCGTCGGCATCTTTTCGAGTGGTACCATGTGTAATCCAAAGGTGATAAAAGTCGTTTTCTTTTTTCGTAAAAATCCCAATAGGTTGTTGGCAACCGCCTTCTAATTTTTGTAAAATACTTCTTTCGATGTGCAAAGATTCTGCGACTTCTTCATCGTGGATTTGGGCGATGATTTCTTTTAATTCTGTATCTGTTTCTCGTATTTGAAATGCCAAAACGCCTTGTGCAGGCGCAGGAATAAAAAAGTGTGGAGGCAATTCCACGACTTCATAATCAGATAAGTCTAAGTCTAATCTGGTTAATCCTGCGGCAGCTAAAACGACGGCATCAATGCCATCTTCCTCTACTTTTTTGACACGAGTAGGCACATTTCCCCGAATGGCATGAATCGTTAAGTCTTCTCTGAAATGCAATAACTGTGATGCTCGACGAGGAGAGGATGTACCAACTACCGCATTGTGTTTTAAAGAAAATAGTGCATTCTTATCAAAAGCGTTTTTATTTATAATCAGCCAATCCGTTGGATCTTCTCGATAAGAATTGGCGGTGATGGTCAAGCCTTCTGGAAAGGTCGTTGGTAAATCCTTGTATGAATGCACCGCCAAATCAATGTCCCCCCCCAACAAAGAATCTTCTAACTCTTTGGTAAAAAAACCTTTGCCTTCCAATTTATTGAACGTGACATTTTGGATTTTGTCGCCCTGCGTTTTGATGATTTGGAGTGTTACATTGTGTCCCAATTTTTCCAAGCTCGCTTTGGTATAATGCGCCTGCCACAAAGCCAATTGACTGCCTCGTGTTCCTATCGTGATTGTTTTTTTATTTGTCAAGATTATTTATTTAAATTCTAATTTCTAAATGAAGGAGCGAAAGGTTCGGAGCTTCGTCGTAACGTATGCTCCTGCTGTCCGTTCTTATGGCAAAAGGAAAAACCATATTCCAAAAAAGAACCGCAACTACTTAAACTACTTAAACCACAAAAACGACTTAAACTATTTTGCCATACCACTACCATCAGGGCTATTTTGGATGGTCTATAGGTAGAGTTACTGTTTTAAGTAGTTGACCACATTTAAAAGAATATTGATAATGATATGATTAATCACTCGTCCTCCTTCGTCCCTTGTCACTCGTTCCTTTATTTAAGTTTACTTTGGAGCAGGCTCTTCATAGAGCCAATCCATACGCAATTGGTCAGGTTTCATATGAACATCATTTCCCAAAGTGTCCATAATGACGCAGCGACCAATATTTTCCTCTGTATTGACATACTCAAAACCGACAGCCCATTGTGTTTGCTTTTTAAATAATTGAGCAGCTACCGCTTTCTTTTGCAATACATTGTGTCGAAGTTGTAAAAGCCCTTTGATAGAGGATGCAAATTCATCTTTTTCTTTTAGAGCTTTTTCCATAGTCAAATCAGTTGGTTGATTCGTATATCCTTGATAGGCGATAAACTTTTCTGCAATCAACATGGCTTCTGCTTTGAATGGCTTTTGTTCTTTCTTTTTTAGTAGGTTTTATTTTTTTGTTTGAGTTGTTTTTGTTTGACACGCATTGAAAAATATGGTGAACGATAAAAACAAAAACAAGATACTATGTAATCTGTTCATCGTTTTTATATTTTTTGATTCGTGCAAAAATACGATTCTTGTGTCAAAATTGAAGAAAAAATATTGCAAAGTGTTAATAAATGTTAAAATAAATAGTGTGCTTATATTTGAAAAACGCTGTTTTGTGCTGATTATAAGCGTTTTATGTCTTTGTATGTGTTTTTTTGATAATAGAATTGGATGAACTTTAAGTCATCAAATAGCTGTTTATATTATAAGACAGTAAGAAGAGCTTGCAAAGCACGTAAGTAAGTTATTTTATAATCTAAAAAAGACCGCCATGAGAAAGGGATATGCAAATGTTAAGAGTATTGATGTGAGTAAATGTAAGATTGTGACAGTATCGGATTGTTGGACGACTAAGCGGTTGATGCAGAAAGCCAAAAATAAGATGAATGAAAAAGTAGAAGAAGGCTGGCGTATTATTTCTGTTTCTATTGGTTATGATATATGGTTTCGACCTACTGCATTTATTACGATAGCGATGTAGTTTTTAGTGACGCGTGACAGGTGGGTTTTTTATAGATAGATTTTACACCGTTTTGCAGAGGTTCAAGCCATGCAAAATAGACCTGATGGTAGTGGTATGGCTTTTAGTTTTTGTAGTTTGCGTGGTTTATGTGGTTCTATCTCGATTCCGTTCGATGACTCGTAAAAGCCATAAGAACGGACAGCAGGAGCATGCGTTCCTACGAAGCAATCCTCCGTTCTCTCCAAAATATTAGAATTTAGAAAATTATGATTTAGCATTTAATTAAAGCCATTTTCTCCAAAATAAAACAGAAAAGTAGCAGCCTGATCTTAATTGATTGGGCTTTTTTGTTGGACTATAACAAAGATTGGTGCAATAATTGTGATATATTTTTCTGGATAATGCTTAACTTTACTATTTAACTATCAGCAATTTATGGAACAAGATACAATGGTTTTTGAAAGAAGAGAAGAGGGCAATTTAGTCATCGAAGGAATTCCTCAAAATATTCCTTTCAGTCTTACCAACCGACTTTTACAATATCGAAATACAAGAGGCGCAATTTTTCGAGATTGGGGACCTAATGGAGAAGGGATTTTGATTGGAACTCGTTTTGCCGAAGTATCCCAAGTGCATTGGGTCAAAAAACAAGGTGGTGCTCGACAACAGCTAACTTTTTTTGGGGAAAGTGTGACGGGAGCGTCATTGTGCCCCAATCCTGCAAACAAGACTTTTATTTTTGGAAAAGATGTAGGTGGAGGCGAAAACTTTCAGCTTTTCTCTTTCAATATGGAAGATGGTTCTTACAAAATGCTGACAGATGGAACTTCTCGAAACAGTTTTGGCGGATGGTCAAATAAGGGCGATAAATTTGTGTTTTCGACCAATAAAAGAAATGGAAAAGATAGTGATTTTTATTTGATGGATTTAGCTGATTCCGATAATGCACAGTTGTTGAAAGAGGTCGATGGTGCTTGGTGGGCAAGGGATTGGTCGCCAGATGATAAGTATCTGTTGTTGGGTAAATATGTCGCTGTGAGCGAATCCTACTGCTATCTTTTGGATATTGAAAGCGGAGAAACAACGGAAATCAATGCGAAGGAAACGCCTATTTCTTACGGTAAAGTTATTTTTAATGGCACAGGAAAGGGCTTGTTTATGGTGTCTGATGAAGGACACGAATTTCGGAAATTATTCTACTATGATTTAAAAACAAAAGAATCCAAATTATTAACGAATGAGTTAAATTGGAATATTGAAGCATTGGAATTGTCTAAAGACGGTTCTTTGTTAGCATTTACAGCAAATGAGGATGGTCTCAGAAATCTTTATTTGATGGATACCCAAACTTTTGCCTATCGCCAATTGAAAAATTTACCTTTAGGACAAATCTATGCGCTGGGTTTTCACGACGATAACAACCAATTAGGTATGACGGTTAATTCTTCTAAGTCGCCCAGTGATGTTTATGTCTATGATATTGAGAAAGAGGAAGCCATTCGTTGGACTTTTGCAGAAGTGGGCGGCATGAATACCGATTCATTCATTGAGCCAACGTTAATTCACTATCCAACTTTTGATAAAGTCGGTGAGGAACAACGCAAGATTCCTGCCTTTATTTATAAACCCAAAAAAGCAGGCCCACACCCTGTCATCATCAATATTCATGGCGGTCCAGAAAGCCAATTTGTCCCCTATTTTGCACCCACTTTTCAGTACATTTTACAAGAATTGGAAGTGGCGATTATTGGGCCTAATGTACGAGGGTCGTCAGGCTACGGAAAAGAGTATTTATCTTTAGATAATTGGTATTTGCGAGAAGATTCGGTGAAGGATATTGGGGCATTGTTGGAGTGGATTAAGGAACAGCCAGATTTAGACGAAAAACGGGTGATGGTCTCTGGTGGTTCTTATGGTGGATATATGGTTTTAGCCTCTTTAATTCACTATGGCGATAAATTGAAAGGTGGCGTAGATCGGGTAGGTATCAGCAATTTTGTGACGTTCTTAACCAATACAAAAGAATACCGTCGGGATTTAAGACGAGTCGAATATGGAGATGAGCGAGATCCCAAAATGCGCCAATTTTTAGAAGATATTTCCCCCACAAATCATGCCGATAAAATTACCAAACCTTTATTCATTATTCAAGGGGCAAATGATCCTCGTGTACCGTTGAGCGAAGCAGAACAAATGTTGGAACGAGTCAAAGAAAATGGAACACCTGTTTGGTATTTAATGGCGAAGGATGAAGGGCATGGCTTCCGTAAAAAATCGAATTCGGATTATAATATGGCGGCGTATATGTTGTTTATTGAGCGGTTTTTGTTGGGCGGCTAATGCTGTGGTTCTTGGTGCTGTGGTTCTTAGTTCTTGGTTCTTGGTTGTGTCGTGTTGAGAAAACTACAGCACCACAGCACCAAGCACTAAGAACCAAGCAAGCGAAGCGCAGCTAAAAATCCGTCGTCATAAACAAATCCAAATTCGTGTGTTTCAAATCAAAACGATTGGCTAAAAACTCATTGGTTAAAACACCTTTATAAATGTAAATTCCATTGCGAATACCTGCTTGATGGTGTAACAACTTATCAAAATTTCCTGCATAGTCATTTACTTTGAGTAGGAGAGACGTTAAGACATTGCTAAATGCCTTAGAAGCCGTTTGTGGGACACGGGCTGCAATGTTGGGAACACAGTAATGAATGACCCCGTGCTTCGTAAAAGTGGGCTTATTGTGGCTTGTGATGTCTGAGGTTTCAAAACAACCCCCTTGATCTATACTAACATCAATAATGACCGAGCCTTTTTTCATTTGGCTGACCATCGCTTCCGATACCACACAAGGCGCACTGCCTGATTCTGAATGAATTGCCCCAACGACCACTTCCGCATCAGCCAATTCTTTGGATAGAATTTCGGGAATGATACTTGATGTATAAACACGACGACCCAAATTATTTTGCAAGCGCATCAATTTATAAAGATTGTCGTCAAAAACCCGCACATCTGCGCCCAATCCAATCGCACTACGAGCCACATATTCACCAACAACTCCAGCCCCCAAAATCACAACTTTACTTGGCGGTAAGTTAGAAATTCCACCCAATAAAATTCCCTTTCCTTGAAAATCCAAACTTAGACATTGAGCAGCAATCAAAACCGCAGAACTTCCTGCAATTTCGCTCAAAATCCGCACAATGGGAAAATAGCCAGCTTCATCTTTAAGGTATTCGTATGCCACCGCCGTCACCTTTTTTTTAATTATGGCGTTCATATATTCCTCCGTAATCATTGGTAAGTGCAAAGGAGATAACACCGTTTGATGCATTTTCATCATCCCAATTTCGTGCATCGTGGGTGGAGCGACCTTTATAACCATGTCCGCATCAAAAACCTGTTTGACATCTTGTACAATTCTGGCTCCCGCTTCCGAATACTCAATATCCTTAAAATGCGCATTTAATCCCGCATCCGATTCAACGGTTACTTGATGACCATTATTTACTAAAAGCGAAACAGAACTTGGCGTAAGGGCTACACGTCTTTCTTGGAATGAAGTTTCTTTGGGCACACCAATATACAATCCACCCTCTTTGATTGGCTTATAAAGCGTTTCAGGCTGTGGAGATAAAGTAAAACTCTCCGCTAATTTCTTAGAAGCTGATGATTCATTTGCAAAAGACATAGTTGTTGTTTGTGTAATGTTAAAATAATATTATCAGAAAAGAGATAGTAAGTAAGGGACGATTTTAATGGGACGAAAGGAACGTAGTAATTGCGTTATTATCAATT
>Ga0209186_1001842_pt1 | contig 15369 bp, 9 predicted proteins | sample SidtaG_FD_187426 | JGI IMG/M metagenome (GOLD analysis project Ga0209186, IMG submission 187426) | Marine algal microbial communities from Sidmouth, United Kingdom - Sidmouth_Male2 metaG (SPAdes) (version 2) | ecosystem: Host-associated > Algae > Red algae > Unclassified | place: Sidmouth, United...
CAGGTTACTCGTTCTTTATTGATTATCTAATGCGATCTTTTCTACAAATAATCTAAAATTATTCAGCTGTAAGCTAAAGAAATGGAATATTTACCAGAATATTTGTGCTAACAATTTCTTATTAAAAGATTGATAGTCAACGATTATTGTCTTTTCGTTCAGAAACTATTTATTGAATTGGACTTTTCTAATTATTGTAACTGCTGTTCTACTAGGAAATTACAAGGAGGCGGCTTAGGTGCTGGAGGTGATGTTTGAACCCATTTGTTGGTTGTTGGGTTGTTCTTGGACAATCCAATAACCAACAAATGGGAGAGTGCCGGAAGAACCGACCCGTAGGGTAAGCCCCATATATTTATTCTAATTTACCATTCAGGTTCAACCAATATCAACACTTTTAAAAAATAAATTAGGATTCGAATGACCTTTTGTTCCCTTGCTGGTATGTAGTGGTATAGCAGTAATCTGACAGAAGCATTGTAAACCTAATTATTAATTTAAAAATAAATATTTTATGAAAAATTCACATTTATCGTTGTTGAGTTTAATTGTATTAATTATGATTTCTATTTTCATTACATCCTGTGAAAAAGAAACGTTTCCTAGTTTCCTAAACGACGCCCGCAGTCATCAGTGATTCGATTTCCTCAGCCTCAATCGGAATATGAGCCATGAGATCACGAGGCGCACCGTCAGTAACAAGGACATCGTTTTCAAGACGAATGCCCAGGTTTTCTTCAAGGATGTAGATGCCTGGTTCACAAGTAAACACCATGCCTTCCTGGAAATCAGCATACCGATCCATCAGGTCATGGACATCAAGCCCCAAGTGGTGAGACGTGCCATGCATAAAGTATTTTTTGTAAGCGGGACGAGCAGGATCTTGCTTAGCAACATCATGCTTATCAATTAAACCCAGTCCTATGAGTTGGCTCTCCATCACTTTACCGACTTCCTTGTGATATTTAACGAGATTCGTTCCAGGACGTAACATGTTGGTCGCGGCTTTCATAACGTGTAATACTGCATTGTAGACATCGCGCTGTCGCTTAGTAAACGTGCCGCTAACAGGAATTGAGCGAGACAGATCCGCCGTATAATTGGCGTATTCTGCACCAAAGTCCATGAGTAGCACATCACCATCCTTGCATTGTAGATTATTGTCAATATAATGAAGGACGCAAGCATTACGACCACTAGCAATGATTGGCGTATAGCCATGTCCTGTAGCACGATTAAAGAGGAACTCATGCGTGATCTCTGCTTCGATCTGGTATTCCCACACACCTGGCTTAACGAAGCCTAGCACTCTTCTAAACGCCTTGTCAGTGATATTGCAACAATGTTGTAGGAGCGCCACCTCATTCGGGCTTTTAATCATCGCTAAACGCTTCATGATTTGCTGAGCTCTCAAAATCTGATGTGCTGGGTACTGCTTACGGATTTCTCCAGCGAAACGGCGCTCTCTGGTCACAACTGGTGTGAGGAAGCGATCATTCTCATTGATGTTGAGATAAATGCTATCTGCTAGGTTAATCATCTCATTAAGGACGTTATCCATATCGTCAAGCCATACTACTTTGGTAATGCCTGAAGCCGCAGTAGCTTCTGATTTAGAATATTTATGACCTTCCCAAATTGCGATATGCTCATTTGTTTTTTTGATAAACAACACCTCTTGAAATCCTTCTTTCACACAATCTGGATAAAGCACAAGGACGGATTCTTCTTGATCAATACCACAGAGGTAGAACAGGTCTGAGTTTTGTCGAAACGGGAAAAAAGCATCACCATTTCTTGGCATTAGATCATTAGAGTTGAAAATTGCGATTGCGTTCGGCTTCATCTCCGCTGTAAACCGTTTTCTGTTTTGGATAAATAGCTCCTTGTTTATTGACTCGTATTTCATGATATGTTGTTGTAAATAATTTAGATAAAGATACGATTATCCTTCTTTCAATTGATAAATATCCTTGTAATTTCTCCCAAAACCGTCATAATCCAATCCATATCCAATTACAAATTTATTGGGAATCTCAAATCCAACAAAATCAATCGGTAATTCGTATTGGAGTGCATCGGGTTTGTACAAGAGCGTAGCTAGAGCTATCGATTTTGGTTGTTGTTTTTTCAATAATGGGATAAACTCACTTAGTGTTTTCCCGCTATCGACAATATCTTCCAGAATAATAACTTCCCTTCCTATAAGTCCACCTTCCTCCAATCCCAAAAGTTGTTTGACTTGCCCTGTAGAGGTGACGCCTTCATAACTTTTAAGTTTCACAAAAGTGATTTCGCAATCAAACTCTAGGTATTTGAACACATCGGCTGCAAACATAAAAGCACCGTTGAGGATGGCAAGAAACACAGGTACTGTTCCCTCATATCGCTTTTTTAATTGTTCGCAAAGTGCTGTAATTCGTTCTTCAATGGCCTCAAATTCAATGTACTTTTCAAAGTATTTGTCTTTTACCTTTACAGGATCACTCATGTCGTTATTTGTTTGTGCAAAGGTGCAAAAAAAATCGCAAAACCACTTAATAATCAGGAACGCTTCGCTAATGAACCACTGCCTAGTTGGTATAGTTGTGTTCTGTTGTTTTTTCTAATGCCTAACCCAACTTCTTATTCCATTGGACTTGTTTGATTCTTTTTATCTGGTGCTATCTCGTTCCTTGCTGCGGGCCTGCTTGCTGTGGAAGGCAGCACTCAATTGGACGTGGAATTTATCTTTTGGGGGCGTACTCAGAAGCTTCCTGCAAGGCCATACCTTCGCACCGTGCTATCCACTACTATTCACCTCGCTGAAAGGCTGTTCAGTTTGGCACAGCTAGTCACTATGTGCCGTCGCTTGTGCCTACTTCACTAACCTTCAGCTTCTCTTCATACCGCTACTATCACTCGCCCGCCCGCTTCTTGATAAGATGAAGCATTAGTATTACAAAAATAAGTTTTCCCTTGGGGGAAGAAGTAGGTGGCACGAACGTCCAGCAATTTCGATTCTCTCCTTAGCAGTTACGGCAGCTAGTCAAAATAACTGTGGAGCCGAAAGTCGGACCATCGAATCGTCGGACCGCCCTTTTTATTGGATTTCCAACTCCTAACAATATTCGTATTGCATAATTCGAGTTTGAATATTCATAAAATAGATGGTTGGTGGGGGGACTGCATGGACATTTTTTTATTATATTTGCCGATTAAATCTTAGCTGATTGCTAATTATTGGTCATTTGGTCGAAAAGGTGCTACGGCAAGGATAATTGATGTTTTTTTTGAAGCGTCAGGAACGATGTAAGAATAGAGTAACTACTTTGGACACTTTAATTTATACTTCGTTCCTAATGAACCCAGTAAATTTTATATTCATGGAAAATTTTATAAAGGTTGTTTTGATGCCTTTAATTATTTGCCTCACCGTAACGAACTTATTTGCTGATCCTCCTACGCCGACGTCTAATAGTCCGTTGTGTCAGGATGGAGGCGTAAATTTGATGTTAATGGCGAATCCTCCAGCTGGTGGACCATTCACTTATGTGTGGTCGGGACCTAATGGATTTGTTTCCAATCTGGAAAACCCAACGATTATCAACCCAATTGTTGCAAATAGTGGGGTATACTCTGTGACAGTATCTCAGGTGGCTGGAGGTTCCTCAGGAAGTGTGAATGTGATTGTCAACCCAAAGCCTAACCAACCGTTGATCACAGCTTCGAATTCAACAGTATGCGAGAGCAACAATATTACGCTTTCTGTACCTACATATACAGGAACAACAGTGATGTACACCTGGACAGGGCCTAGTGGACCCGTTGGGATGAACAGCCCCGATCTTAATATCAACAATGCACAGGCGTCTGATGCAGGCCCATACACTGTACTTGTTGAGGTAGATGGTTGTGTGAGTAATTTGTCTTCTCCTTTCAATCTAACAGTAAATCCGCTTCCAGCAGCCCCTATTCCTAGTAGTAATGGTCCTGTTTGTGATGGAGATACACTACGTTTCTTTGCGAATATGCCAAGCATGCAAAGTTATTCATGGACAGGACCAAATGGTTTTGTTTCTTCAGATGAAAACCCAGTATTAATTAATCCAGGAGTGATCAATTCTGGTGTATATAATTTGACAGTAGAATCTCCAGTAAACTGTGTCAATTCGGGATCCGTTAACATAACGGTTTTGCCAGAGCCCATGCAACCAGTCATTTCGGGGACTTCTCAAACGGTATGTACTGGTGGAGATATCACCTTGCAAGCTACATTGTACCCTAATGGTACTAGTGTCATGTATGAGTGGACGAATCCTTCCGGGCAAATCATTTCGGGGGTGATTGGACCAGATTTGATCATTTCCCAAGCGACACCTGCTGTTATCGGCAACTACAGTGTTCAAGTATTTGTGGATGGTTGTCGTTCGCTGCCTTCAGTCCCTTTTGATTTAATTTTATCAAATCCGATGGAAACCGCCAACAGTGGCGCTGATTTATTTATTTGTGGTGTCACACAGATTACTTTGAATGCTGTGATGCCTACAGATCCTGGAATTAGTGGTGAATGGTCGCAGCCATCAGGTCAATCTGCGAATGGTGTGGTTATTCTCGACCCTACGGATCCACAAACTATTGTTGTAGGGTTGGTATCTGGCAACACTTATACGTTTACCTGGTCGCTTAAAGACGCAGGATGTGGGGCATTTGATTCTGATATATTGATTGTAACGATTGATAATCCTCCAATGGATGTTGCCTTTGCGGGGTTTGATCAGAATGTGTGTGGTGATGATGTAGTGATATTGGAAGCCACTGCGCCTTCAGTTGGGTTTGGGACTTGGAGTTCCAATGATTCTTCAGTCGTTTTTTCTAATCCAAACGTCAACATCACGCAAGTTACTGGATTGACTCCAGGCGCTAATACCATTTACTGGGATCTTACTAGTGGCTTTTGCAATAGTTATTCTAGGGATTCAATCACAATCAACTTCGAACCTGTTGCTATTACTGTTGACGATTCAACATCTACCCCATTGAATACCGTGCTAACGAATTATGACGTTGTGGCCAATGATGATTTATCAACGTTGTTTAGTGGGTCGGTGATCAGTATTGTGACTGGCACCAATAACGGGATGTTAGTCAATAATAATGATGGGACGTTCGATTATACACCGAATACAGATTATTTTGGTGAAGATGCATTTGTTTATCAAATCTGCAGTGATGTTTGCCCTAATTGTAAAGAGGCGACTGCGAAAATCACAATAATTGGCGAAAGGGATTGTAATCCGCCTACGATTTTCACGCCAAACAGTGATGGTAAGAACGACAATTTTGAGGTGGATTGTCTGGATTTTTTCCCTGATGCTAAAATCAATATTTTTAATCGTTGGGGCGATCAAGTATACGAATCGCAACCTTACTTAAACAACTGGGATGGGACGTTTAACGGCGGCGATTTGCCAGTTGGAACCTACTATTATATCCTTGATTTAAATGATGCTACTCAGGATCCTATCCAGGGTTATTTCATGCTAAATCGCTAACCAAACAAGAAATTAACTGATGAAAACAAAAATCATATTATTATTGCTTGCGTTGGGCTGGATGAGTGCATTGTTTGCGCAACAAGAACCGCAGTATACGCATTTCATGATGAATAAGTTGGCATTCAATCCTGCTTATGCTGGAAGCCAGGAAGTACTGACAATCTCAGGTCTAGCGCGCATGCAATGGCTGGGAATGGAACGCGCACCACAAACGCAAACACTGTATGCACATTCACCGATATTCAGTGATCGTGTCGGTATTGGCGGTGGATTGATTCATGATACACATGGTGCGATTTCTGATTACAGAGCGAATCTGGCTTACGCTTATCGGTTTCCGTTGATGGGCGGTAATCTTTCCTTGGGATTGCAAGGAGCGCTCCATGTTCAGCAAGTGCGTTGGACTACGCTAGAAGCCAATGAGACGGGAGATAACGCAGTACCAACCAACAACAGCAGTAAGTTTCTTCCCAATTTTGGAACTGGGGTATACTATTATTCAGACCGTATGTATGCTGGGCTGTCTATTCCAAATCTGCTAAGAAATAACTTAATTTATGGTGATGTCAATGGTGGGAATGCTACAGAAGTAGAGCATGTTTACTTTATGACGGGAGCGATATTCGGTGATAAGATAAAAGTAAAGCCGGGCATCCTCTTTAAGTACGCCCCGAATGCGCCGTTGGACTTTGATGCGAATGTCTCGGTACTATTTTCTGATCAGTTCTGGGTGGGACTTACGTACCGACTGGACGATGCCATTGCGGCAATGGTTGGTTATCAGATGAATGGGCCATTACGCTTGGGCGTTAGTTATGACTACACGCTTTCTCCGCTCAACAACTTCAATAATGGTAGCATTGAGGCATTTGTTGAATACGCTTTCAGATATGGAGGCAGCAGTGATAGTAGCAAACCAGCAAAGAGTAAAAATAAATTTATTAATCCAAGATTCTTCTTTTAGAGAGATAAACCACTTTCGTAATGATAGATTTCCGTAAACTCAACATCTACCTGATCGTTTCCTTTCTAAGTGTGTCTCTCTTTGCACAGCAAGGCAGCAAATTGGTAAAAGCTGATCAGATCTACGATGATCTGGGATACAGCGCAGCGATTAACTTATACCTGACGGGTATTCAAGGAGAATCCACCAATAAAATGGATCGAAAATCAATGATCAGATTAGCTAATAGTTACCGGTTGACGGGTAATTATCAAAATGCTGAAAAATGGTTTGGACAGATCGTGGAAAGTAGTGATAAACCGCTCTACCGCTTATATTATGCTCAAGCACTACAAGCAAATGGCAAGTGTGATCTTGCTAGAAAATATTTCCTTGAATATCACAATTTGATTGTTGGCAATCCTTCGAAAGATGATAGTGCTGGTATTGATATCAGAGGTAAAACATTAGCTGAGGGGTGCGACATGGAATTTACAGATCAAAAGGGTGTCACTTTAAAAAACCTTTCGGGAATAAATTCTACAAAGTTTGATTTTAGTCCCGCATTCTATCGTGATGGAATCGTTTTTGTTTCCAATCAAGAGTCTTTTTCAAACGTAAAAAATAATGACCTTTGGATCAATGATGAATTTTTTGACTTATTTGTTGCTGGTACTGATGATAATGGAAATTTGACAGACCCAGTTCCCTTTTCCAGCAAAATTAATACTAAGTTTCACGAAGGACAAGTTACCTTCGACCAAGCAGGAGAGACTATGTATTTTACTAGAAGCAATTATAATGGTAAGCTAGGAAAAGATGAGAAAGGCGTAACACAACTTAAGATTTACAGCGCTCGAAAAATTGGTGACAACTGGGATAACATTCAAGAATTACCATTTAATAGCAATAACCGATCAGTTTGTCACCCTACTCTTTCTGCGGATGGCAGTAAACTATACTTTGCAGCAGAAAGTGGTGCAAAAGGCTATGGTGGGCTTGATTTATTTGTTTCTAATTTTAGAAATGGCACTTGGTCTACACCTCAAAATCTGGGTGCTGAAGTGAATACTCGTGGCAATGAGTCTTTCCCATTCATTCATGAAGATGGTTCCTTATACTTCACTTCTAATGGTCATGCGGGCCTAGGCGGTCAAGATATCTTTATTTCCAAAATGGTTGACATGGGAGATACCATCCTTTGGACACCACCAGTTAATCTAGGGGAACCATTTAACAGCAAGAAAGATGATTTCGGTTTCATCATTGATACCCGTAAAAAAGTAGGCTTTTTATCCTCCAATCGCCCTGGCGGTCGTGGAGAGGATGATATCTATCGATTCAAAATGCCAATTGGTGAGAATCTTGATCCCGAACAACCTCCTATTGTGTTTAATGCAAGACTCGCAGTATTTGATTCCGCTTCAGACCAACCATTAGAGTCTGCAGTGGTCTCCATTTCTAATTGTGGGCAAGGCGGAGAAGGTTTTACGGCAAAGCTGGTTCCTATTGAAGGCCAACCCAATGAATTTATGCTGCGAATTCTTAGCGGAAAAGCAGAAGGTGTGGTGACTAAAATGTTTACGAATAAGGACGGCCAAGTCACTTATGGTCTTAATCCAGATTCTGATTACTGCTTTACTGTAGAAATGGACGGATATGAGACTACTGAGAAAGAATTCTCTACAAAAAACTACTTATCTAATAGAGACATGACGGTTTCAGTTCCTATGAAAAAAGCGGCGCCTTGTATGTCAATTGAAGGGGTTGTCAATAATAAGCAATACAAGAATGTTGTGCCGAATGCTACCGTACAAATCATCAATAAATATACTGGAGAAACGATTAATCTGGTTAGTGATGATAACGGAAAATTCAGCAAATGTATTCCTTGTGGTGTTGAATATGAAATCGTTGCCACCCAATCTGTAATCGGAGAAGATCGAATGGACTTGTCAGCATTGGCAAGCGATTGCGATAAAGGAAAGGCCATTAACTTGGATCTGGACGGGTTCCCTTTGGCTACTGCTACTCCAAGCAGCAATCCGACTTCTAATCCGTTTTTCCCTACAGCATCACCAGATTCTAATCCAGGGACACTTCCTGGAGGGTTTCCTGATGTGAGTCCTGACGCACCACTGCCTAATACTGCTGGACTTGATCCTGAATCGTTTTTCAACAGTGGTGGCAACACGTCATCGCCTGACTTTGATCCAGGAGCACTGAACTTGAACGAATCGGTTGTACTAACTAATATCTTCTACGATTATAATAAAGATTACTTCAGACCAGAATCTGTTAATGAGTTGGAACGATTAGTCCGACTGCTGTTGTCTAATTCCAGTGTAAGCCTAGAGATTGGTTCTCATACGGATAACCGTGGAAGCAGGGGCTATAACCAGCAATTGTCGCAACAACGTGCGGATAACGCAGTAAGTTATATGGTAAAACGCGGGGTATCCAAATCACAATTGACTGCTAGAGGTTATGGTGAAATCGACCCACTCATCCCTTGTCCGGGCGAGCAATGTACGGAAGAGGAGCATGCGTTGAATCGTAGAACAGAATTCCGCGTGATCGGACTTGATTAATGGCAGATTTGCAGGAAATAGGTACTCCTAAGAAGCCAGAGCGTTCTTTATTGAAAGCGCTAGGACCTGGAATCTTGTTTGCCTGCACTGCAATTGGTGTTTCGCACTTGGTCCAATCTACCCGAGCTGGTGCTAATTTCGGTTTTGCTTTGCTGTGGGCGGTTATTGCTGCCAATGTATTCAAGTATCCCTTCTTTGAGTATGGTTCGCGCTACGCGAATGCTATGGGCGAAAGTCTGATTGATGGTTATAACAGGATCGGTCGCTGGGCACTGGGTTTGTATTTCCTGATTACTGTTGGATCAATGTTTTTTGTTGCTGCTGCCGTGGTTTTTGTAACTTCCGGCTTTTGTGAAAACTTATTTGGTCTAGGAGAAATTGTCCCTTTCAAGCTGTTTACAACTGTTGTTTTATTGATTGGATGTGTCCTGATCTTGTGGTTGGGTAAATACAGTGTCCTGGATAGCCTTATTAAGATCATAGGAGCCGTGTTACTAGTCTCTACGGTCATTGCCTTTATCCTAACGCTAATACACGGTAGCGTACCGCCTATTGAAGGCTTTACGCCAGAACCGATATGGGGTGCTGCTGGCTTCGGCTTTCTGATTGCGCTCATGGGTTGGATGCCAACAGCTGTTGATTTGTCTACTTGGAATAGTTTGTGGACGCTGGAGCGGATCAAGCAAACGGGCTACCAACCTACTTTGAAAGAAACATTGTTTGATTTTAACTTTGGATACTGGGTTTCTGCGTTACTTTCTATTTGTTTTGTGACCCTAGGAGCGTTTTTAATCTATGGTACAGGCCAAACGATGCCTGGAGGCAGTGCAGGCTTTGCTAACCAAGTTATTGCCTTGTACACCACTACAATTGGCCCATGGAGTTATATCATCATTGCTTCTGCGGCGTTTTCTATTATGTTTGGTACTTGTATCGGGGTACTGGATGGTTATGCGAGGGCTTTGGAGCGGACGTCTGAGTTACTGTTTTACGATGAGGAACGGGCGAAGGCGGCGCTCAACAACTCGAATGTGTATGTGCTGAGTCTGTTTGTGGTTGCGATTGGGGCGTTTATCCTGATTTCTTTTTTCTCGAATCACTTTAAGTTGTTGATTGATCTGGCGACTACGATCTCGTTTCTGATTGCGCCTTTGATAGCGATGGCGAACTTTCGGCTTGTTACTTGGGATGGGTTTCCTGTTGGGGCGCGGCCGGGGTTACTGATGCGGGTGTTGAGTGTGCTGGGGATCTTGTTTTTGACGGGGTTTAGTTTGTTTTTTGTTTTTACTAGGGTTTGGGGGTAAATGGGTATTAGATTTTAGTTTTAGTATGTATTGATGGGTGATAAGTGATAAGTTACTAAAGGCTTTACTTACAGGAATCCCTTCGTAACTTGTTTTTTTTATTCAGTCAATGTCTTGTATATTTGAGAGAGTCACGTCTAGGAGCTTTTACACATTTACCTAATAGTATACTAAATCTCGTCTATCTATAAAAGTCAAACTATCGCCTTCAAAATGTCTCTTTTCAATCCAATTACCTTTTGCGTCATATTTTAACTTATACTTTCTTTCCGTGACCTCTAGTTTGTGATTTTCTTTATAGATATTTTTTTGATAAATCAAATTATTTGATTCATCATATTTATATTCGACTTCGGTATTACTTCCAAGAGAGTCGACATAGTATATTTTCTGACTTTTTAGAAGTTGGCCCAAGCTATCAAAATATTCTCTGGTTATGCTACCTGACCATTCGTCTATTTTTAGTTTCAGTTTACCATTCAAATCGTAAAAATTACTTTCCTGAGACGAAAACTCATTGTTTTCATCAAAAACAACTTTCTGAATTAGATTATTATTATTGTCGTAATTGAATAGAATTGTAAATCTAGGTTCTATAACAATTGCAGGTCTAATACTTACTCTGATTAAATTCCCAAATTTATCGAATTCTCTGGTTTCGGTTGCAGCGTCTTTATTTATTTCTCCATTTATATTCAGGATTTGATTTGTTGTCTTAATTATTTCACCTGTTTCAAAATCTATTTCCACCGTTTTTATCTTAGCATTGGTTCCTTTGTAAGAAAAGGTACTTATCTTTTCTCTCTTTTTATCTCTCATATGAATCGACTTCAATTCAATTAAACCATTTTTATCGTACTTAAAGTTTTGTTTCTTAAACAATTCAGATTCATTCCCATAAGAAATTGAGTCTATCTTTTCTATTAAATTTTGCTTGGAATCATATGAAAAAACACTTGTATTTCTGGTGTCCACCTGACCATCAACCCTATACCAAAAGTTTTCCTTAACAGCTTTTCCATTTTTATTAAAAAATACTGAATAACAATTATTAAAGGACGATGCCCAAATTTTCCTTACAAGAGGATCCGCTGAAATTAGCCTGTATTCCGGATTCTCTTCCAATATCAATCCTACATCTAGAAATGTATCATTCGCAGATATTCCATACTCCATGATTGATCTAACACTTCCACCTAAATTTAAATCGTCTGTAGTTAGTCCTTCCTTTTTGAGAAATTTTTCTATGTTTTCAAACTGTAAATTTTTCCTTGATTCAGTCAAGAAGCATCCAGTTAACAAAACCAACGTTGTAAGTATAAATACTATTTTTTTCAATAATTCACTTTTATTTGTCTATGACATTTTGTTTAAATTAAGGTTATACTTTAAGAGCATGTGCATAGAACTTTATTTACTTAGTTCTTATTTCCTCTAAGCACGATATTCAATAGTAACAGCTCCATATAATTCTGGATCATGAGGATCACGATTATTAATTAGCTTTACTGATTCTAGTTGATGAAATATTTGAATATTACTTATCGCAGACATCACCTCAGTGAGGTCACCATATAATGCAAGTCCAGCCATACCTGTACCATGACCACCGTTTGGCCAACCATCATGAGTACCCCAGTCTTCTGTTTTGTAACTAAAGAGGTTGTTCTCTGGGATAAAGTTAGATAAGAGTGGATGTTGATTTTGCACTCCTGAATCTAATATACAAACTGCCACACTATTTTCATCTGTATGGTTTTCAATCCTACTTTGAAGTTCATTAACGGCGTCTTCTCTTTCCATCATATTTAAGTTGGTAAAGAAATCAGCTGTTTCTTTAGGTTTTCTAAGTTCAGCAAGATTGTCTAACAGAAAAAGAGATTCCGAAAGTTGACGGGGAGAAGCTTTTACTAATTTTATAAAATGTTCAGGGAAGATTAATTCTTGATTAGAAATTTGAGCATTAACCAATCCCAATTGATAAATAATTTTATCATATTCAGAAGATGGCTCAATTCCTTTTTTCCTCCTGAACCAAACTTCCCACCAAACCACTTCATTTTCTTCTGGAAATTCATTTTGGTGGGGTTCTGTCCAAAACGCTTCTAAAGTTGCAAGTTGAATAGATTCAAAATTACTTATTAACTTGTTGTTTTTTGGTGTTTGCGTTTCCTCCCCCTTATACATTGTGTTCTTGGAAATGTATTCATTTACCTTTGTTAAGAAATGACTAATACCTCCCTCGGTTAACATTACATTTACTCTAAATCTAGAACCAGTTTCATTGTTTTCTTTTTTGATATTGAGAAGTTGAAATTTAGGACTTGCGGCATCACTATGGAGGCTGTCAAAAGCAGGTTCAAAATCATAGTCAGAAATAAATTCCACATAAATTGCGTCATCACGAACTATTCCATCAGGAAGATCAGTCTCTTTTAAAGAATCAAATTGTTCCTTTATTCTATTTATGTGTTCACGGATTCTACTTCCGTGAACTCGTCTATCACGGATTTTAACAGGTGGGGAAACACCACGTTTAGGACTTATATAGTCTCCCGTTTGAGAATAGCCTTCAATTTTTATATGAAGAAGAGGAGTTTTGTCAGCCATTTATAATTATTGTATTCGCTTTTCTAGTGAAGTAAGAAGAGACGACACTGAAACTTTAGTTTCACCCATAATTATCATTTCCTTTATTGCTTCTTCACAAGCTCTAACAATATCAGAGTAGCTTAGTCCAATAGCTTGTTTTGCAACTTTATCAAAAGAAATTCTTTTTGATAATGAGAAACCAGAAAGATTATTTTTTAAGACTTTCTTAATATCTTCAATTTCTGGTAACGGAAAACGGATAATGTCATCAAACCTTCTAAATAGTGCTTTATCTAAGGATTCAGGTAAATTAGTTGCTGCAATTATAATACTATTGGATTGGTCTTTTTCAATATTAATAAGAAAGCTATTTAAAACTCTTTTTATTTCTCCTACATCTTGTCCTTGATCTCGTTGCGCACCAATAGAATCAAACTCGTCAAACAAATAAACCCCTCTATGATTTTCCATTGCATCAAATATCATTCTTAATTTTGCAATGGATTCTCCCATGAATTTAGATATTAGGCCATCTAGTCGAATTATGAAAACAGTAAGACCTAACTCTCCCGCTAAAGCTTGAGCTGTCATTGTCTTTCCACAACCAGGCAATCCAGTTAACAATAGTTTCCTTTTTGGAGTCAGATTATGTTGCTTTAGAAGCGCAACTTTTCTTTGTTCTTCAATAACACGATCTAAAGATTTGCGAACATGTTTATTCAAAACCATATCATTGAGTTTAATCTTCGGTTGAAACACCTCAATTAACTCATTTAATTCTCTTTTAGGCTTGGAGATTGAAATGGTCCTAGCTCTATCCAAAAGTGGGTTTGATCGACCTTTTTTTGCCCGTTCAATTAGATTTTTGAGCTCTTGTGCAAAAGTAGTGTGCCCTTTCCTAGCTTCAGAAGCAGCAATTTGCATAGCAGTTGCGAAGAATCGAGATTCATCTCCATCCCCAAACGCTTTGATTAAACTTTTTATTTGTTCCGCTGCTGCCATTAACTACAAAGTTACGCTTATTTCGTAATATTTTTAATTTACAATTAATTTTCATCATTTGTTAATAATACACTGGTCTGGGAGATGTCGCACTTTCAGCCCCCTGCTGCGCAACAGAGGGTAGGGCTCAAACTTCCTAAGTTCAGGAAAATCTAGTAAATAGCCAAACTTGAGTCATAGGGGTTTGAAGACGCGCTGACATGAACCTAGACACGACAGATACCATACTTTCAGTCTTTAGCTATTTAAGCGGGCGGACTAGGGGTGGTAGGTGCTGTTTGAACGAGTGTAGGAGCGTTTTGAAAGACGCGCCTACCACGACGAGAGTGCCGGACGACCCGACCTGCCTGCTGTGCTTAGGAAGGCAGACCCGAATGAGTAACAGGAATGAGGGAATGCCTTACTAAGTGCAGCAGGAAGGAAGGCCCATAAACAAACACAAACCAAACAACACCCTACGGCAATTGCGCCACCCGATTCCTGTTATTCCAAATCGTACTACGATCTGCGGCATTGCAAACACCGTCTAAATCTACATCGCTACCAATATACAGAAATGAGTTTCTTTGATTCCAGGCTGCACTGCGATCTCCAGCGTTGATAGCGCCGTCGGAGGTGACATCGCCTTGCCATAAAACGCGTACACCGCCGACAGTATTGGTGGGATCAGTGCCATGCAAACTAACTAGACCAAAGTCGATATTCGTAGGAACGGAGGTGAGTGGATAGGTGGCAGTGGCCATTACGCCAAGGTGATTGCGATGACGGATGGCTACTAGGTAGTTGCCAGCAGTATTGTCGAAGCTGACAGCGCTTACGCCATCGGTCTCTACTACACGACCATCACGTAGGAGTAATGCCGCACGGGTAGCAATAATTTGAGTGTTGTCATTGGGGTCTCTAAGTTCTACGAGGATCCAATCGACAATGGGATGGGCAGTGAGGACGTTGGGATTGAGGGTTTCAGTACCAGAGTGATGTCCTAGAGCGGTATAAGGCTCTTGTAATGGGATTAGATTGTCCGCTTTAAGGTGAATGGTCATATTGCCTGTTGAAGGGTTGTAAGGGCCGCCTAGGAAGACTTTAGGGCTTACCATAATGCCACGATTATCGATTTTGACTTGATAGGAGCCAGATTGATTGCATTGTACATCCCAGGTACGGATGAATAGGACTTCGCCAGGTGTTCTGCCAGTGATTTCTACAAAGGCAGTTGTTGAAACATCATCACAACCCAGTTCTAGGAGATTATTGTAGCAAGTACCAGCATAAACAGCCAAAGCAATCGTGTCATTTGCATTCTCAATTTGAGCAATAAAACCACCTGTGGCATCCACTGTGATTTGGAACCAGTGATCTTCACAGCCGTTAGCCGACTGGTAAGTTCCGCAGCTAGGAGT
>Ga0209186_1001849_pt1 | contig 15347 bp, 9 predicted proteins | sample SidtaG_FD_187426 | JGI IMG/M metagenome (GOLD analysis project Ga0209186, IMG submission 187426) | Marine algal microbial communities from Sidmouth, United Kingdom - Sidmouth_Male2 metaG (SPAdes) (version 2) | ecosystem: Host-associated > Algae > Red algae > Unclassified | place: Sidmouth, United...
AAGCCTGCTAAGGAGGAGAAGAAGAAAGATAAGCCTGCTAAGGAGGAGAAGAAGAAAGAAAAACCTGCCAAAACGAAAGAGAAGAAAATTGCGCCAAAACCTGCTAAAACCAAAGAGGAAAAGACCATTTCTGCTTTAAAATCTGACAAAAGGGTCAAACGCATCGTCAATCGCATTGCCAATGTCAATATTTTGATGTGGGGTATAGAAGCGCAAGCACTTGACCATCAGTATCAGTTGGCGAAGCAAAGCCCGATAGAAGCAGAATGGCGACGCTATCCTTCTACAAACGGAAATCGTAGCATACAAACAAGAAATCGCCAATGGAATGATCCCAAACGATACAATAGCTCCTACAATACTTATCAATATTATGCCCAACAACGTGCATATCAGGTAAGACAGTTTAGAGATTTGGCAGATTTGGCGACGGAAGAGGACTTGGTGGAACTGACAGATCATTCCAATGGTGTGGTGCGTTGCTATGCTTTTTGGGCCTTACTGGAACAACATTATCCGCAATCCTTTGATATATTGCTCAAACATTTGAATGATGATACACGGGTTGAGACGTTTGGCGATCAAGATGTTGCTTTTTTCAAAGTAGGTGATTTCTTTATTGAAATGATGGAAGGCGACAAATTTGCCACGGATTTGTTGGATATGACAAACGAACAGGTCAAAGCCTTAAAACGCCTTTTGGTAGAAGATGAAACGATTAAGTTGGAAGCCCGTTTTGATTTAATCAATGAATTAGAGCCGAGTAAAGATAACTATCCTATGATTCGCCAAACAGCGATGAAGCACAAAGATGCTCGTACCATTGTACAGATGGCAAAATACAGAAAAGAGGAGGACAAAGAACTGATTAAGAATTTATTTGCTCGTACCAACAAATACTATGCATTACAAGCCATAAGACATTATCCCGATTCGTCCTTTTTTACACAGTTGAAAGAAATCCATGCCTTAGAAATGGTTCGAAAAAAAGACATTAAAGAAGGAGATTTGAATATGTTGTATCAAGCCATTGTACAATACAAAAATGAAGACTCTAAAAAAATATTGGAAGAATCATTGGGCATCAAAAAGAAATGGGTTCGCAAAATTCACGAAAGAGCAATCTGGTTGGCACTCCACAAATACCCAAGTGCCGAATACAATTCCGTCAAAAAATCACTGCGTTTAGACAATGCCGAAAAGAAAAGAGCCTTACAAAATATAAAATACTAAATCTTAATTTCTAAAAATAAGGAGAGAATGGTGGGCTGCTTCGTCGTGGCGCAGGGTCTCGCTATCCGTTCTTATGGCAAAAGCAATAACCACAAATCATGGCAGAACCGAACCACAGCACCACAGCACTAAGAACTACAGTACCCAAAAAGCCATACCACTACTATCGAGTCTATTTTGGATGGACAGAACGTTGAGAGGTAAGGGCATGTTCAAAATGCCTTGTATCTAACTTGCAGCTAATTGAGAAGTGTGTTCCAATGTTTTTAAAGAAGCGGCTTGTTCTAAAGTATCATTGGGTTCGTTTATTTGCGGAATTGGGAGTGGAACAACTTTTGTTTTTGGCAAAGAGATATAAAAAGTACTTCCAACCTCTAATTGGCTTTCGACCCAAATTTTTCCTTTGTGGTAGGCTACAATCTTTTTGACCGTAGACAATCCGATACCATTGCCCTCCACCTCATATTGGCTCACCAACCGTTTAAAAGGCTTAAATATTTCGTTCCAATAACATTGTTCGATACCTTGTCCATTGTCATTGACCTTAATTAAATAACGGTCTTCTTGTTCTGTTACATTGATGCGAATGATGGGGCTAACAATGCGTCTATATTTCAAAGCATTGGCAATTAAGTTTTGAAATAAGAGATGCATTTGCGTCATATTTCCCTTAACTATGGGCAATTTATCAATAATGACTTTTGCATTATTTTCGTCTATCTGCAATTTTAGATCGTGCAGAACACTCTCCAAAACCTCATTAATATCCACATTAACAAACTTTTTTTGAGCATATTTTTTGTCGAACTGAGCGTATTCCAAGAGATCATCTACAATCCGTCTCATACGTTGTGTACCTTCTATGACGTATTGTAAATACTCCTTGCCCTCTTCCTCCAATTGATGGTCAAATCGCTTTTGAAGCAACCGAGCGTAACTACTCACCATCCGCAAAGGAGCTTTCAAATCATGAGAAACTGTATGTGCATATTCTGTTAACTCATTATTAGAATTAGACAAGACATCTGCTTGCGCTTGAATGGCTTGCGCTTGTTCAATGGATTTGGATTTATAGACTTTCAGTGCACAAGTCATTTCATTGAACGCAGCAGTTAAAGCACCAATTTCATCTTGAGAATTGGGAACAAGTTCCACTTCTAAATTGCCATTGGCAACTTTAGTGACTCCATTTTTTAGAGAATTTAAAGGATGTATTGTAGATTTTGCAGCTTTGATTCCAAGGAAAATAATCCCCAATACCATAATAATCATACTCAATATGAGCAGTAAAAGCAATTGGTACAAATTGGCTCCAAAAGGCGCATAGATGGCAGTAAGTTTTTCTTGATTGCAAACAATCAAGTATATAAGTAGACTTCCAATGCATAGTACAATGGAAAGAATGCAGAGCAATGGCACAAGATGTTTGTGATATAAACTCTTTATACCTAAAAATAGAAACATAGTGGTTAGTTCTTTAGTGTTAGTATTTTGTTCTTTTACATATGATTATATAGCGTAAAAATGTAAATGTAAAGAATAAAGGAACTAAATCTAAAGCGATTTTTGAACATTAGTTATTGTGAGAGGAGATAGTTTTAAGGAAGGTATTAGACAACAAATATACGCCTTTTAATTGAGAATGGCAACTTTATTAATATAAAAAATACTTTTTCAGATATGTGCAATCTATGATAGTGGTAGAAGCCATTCAAAATAGACCCGATAGTAATGGAATGCCAAACAGAAAGGGCTTCCTTTCGACTCCGCTCAATGACCAATTCTGTAAGGCTTGGCATTGGAATGGATAGCGGGACTTTCCGTTTGTACGAAGGAACTGACCGTTTTCTCCAAAAAAAATATTTAAAAAAAATAGATTATCCCACCAATCAAAGAAAATAATATTCATTAATTATTTTTTGACCTAAATAGATAGATTTTACATCTTTATCGTAAGGAAATTGAAAAAAGAACGGAAGGTAAGCAGGAATTAACAAACATTTCCTATGTTTGCCAACTGAAAAAAATACCAACATGTATATAAATAAGAATCTTACTTTTAGAAGAGTTATGCGGTTTACAGGGATGCATCTTTTATGGATTACTCTTTGGATGATGTTTGTAACAATTGTGCATGAATTTTTCCATTTTTCTTGGTTCAATATTCCGTGGCTGCCTGTGTCAATCATTGGTACAGCAGTTGCTTTTTATGTGGGCTTCAAAAATAATCAGGCGTATGATCGGTTGTGGGAAGCTCGAAAAATTTGGGGAGCGATTATCAATAGTAGTCGGGCGTGGGGTGCTACGGTCAAAAACTTTGTGGGCAATCAATTTACAGACAAAAACTATAGTGATACAGAATTACATGCGATTCATCAAAAACTAATGTATCGACACATTGCTTGGTTGTATACCTTGCGCAATCAATTGCTTATTCCAACATCTTGGGAGCATGTTAGCCAAAGCAAACACATTGCGAACCATGCTAAAAATATGATGGAACGTATCGGTGTTGGTTTGTTTAAAGATCATATAACAGAAGAAGAATTAAAATTCTTTTTGCCAGAAGATGAGTATGAACGCTTGATTAATTATAAAAATACAGCTACCCAAATTATTGATCAACAATCTCAGCATTTAGCCGAGCTCAGAGCCTCAGATTTGATTGATGATTTCCGTCAAATGGAATTGCAAAAACTACTCTATGATTTTTATGTACATCAAGGGAAATGTGAACGCATCAAGAAATTTCCATTACCTCGACAATATGCTGGAATGAGCATTATTTTTGTAGGAATTTTTATCTTTTTATTGCCGTTTGGGATGGTTTCTGCTTTTCACGATTTAGGTGAAGCAGGCGCTTGGATTTCGATTCCCTTCTCCGTTTTAGTTGCTTGGATTTATTTGGTGATGGAATTGGTTGGAGATTATTCTGAAAATCCTTTTGAGGGCTTGAGCAATGATATTCCGATGTTGTCTTTGTGTCGAGTCATCGAAATTGACCTTCGAGAAATGTTGGGTGAAACTGACTTGCCACCAGCGATTCAGCCTGTCAATGGTGTGTTAATGTAGCGTTTATTTAAACTATAAAAAAAGCCACTATCTATAAATGTAGATAGTGGCTTTTTTTGTTTTTGGAATGGTAAATGGCTTTGTTGTGCAGCCCATTGCGTAACTTTGCGTGACTCTTTTTAGTAATTTCATTTATTACCCGTCACCCGTCCCAACAAAGTAATATTATCCACTTTTCTACCCACACCCAAAGCCGTTTTCAAAGAAGCTTGGTTTTTATAATGAATTGTTCCAAACAATATATCATCACCAGCATCCTCTAAATGCTCGATAAGATGTCGTTGCATTGCCGAAGCAAAACCTTTACCTCTAAACGAATCAAAAAGCACTTCTTCATACACCACATAACCCTTATAAAATCGCTCTTCCCTTCGTTCCACTCCAATGGTTCCTGCCAATTTGTTTTCCACAAAAACTTCGTAAAGTAAGTTTGCTTTCATCATTGGTATAAATGCAGATTCAGGCTCAAAATGTGCCATATCTTCAAAGTTAGGAATTTCTTTGTAGAGCTGCTCGTAGGTCCTTATATACTGCCCATACCAATCCGTAGAAGTCGCTAATTTTAAGGAAATTTTATCGAAATTTTTAGGTTTGGGCTGTTGTTTTAGATAGGCCAAATACGCTGAAACATACAACATATCACCTCGAATAGAATCGTTGTTTTTGATTAAGTCATGGTCAATTTTTGTGCTAAACCAAGCAATGTCTTTGGGCTGAAAGATTTGATAGGCTTCCGCCAAAAATTCCGATAAATAACGAATATCCTTGACCTTTTCCAACGGAAAATCTTTATAAAGAATCGACACAAAACACTTGGTCAAATCCCCACCCATAAAGCGAATGGACGTAACAATTTCCCCCAAAGAGGTTTCATACAAACGATATTTATAATCGTCAGAGACTGCGCCATCAACTTTGCAATAAGCACAATTTTTCTGAGAAAAATCATCATCTAAACCCAAAATTAAACTTTCTGTCACTTGTTTAGTCAAAAAGGTTGTAATGGTCTATATCCCTCTTTTTGCCACAATATGCGCAGGACAATCCGCAATTTCAATATCAATCCACTTTTGTAGATTGTCAGGATTAATTAGTGTATAATTCATGTAAGTATATTTGTATTTTATTTTTAGGAGCGAAGGGTCAGGAGCTTCGTCGTAACGTTTAGTCCTGCTATCCATTCTTATCGTTTTGCCATGCTACAAGCAGGGCAACCACAAGGGATTGCCCCTACAAAAAACGATACCATTCCTATCAGGGCTATTTTTCATGGTCATAACTTCTATCAATCTGCCCCAAAACCTTCTGTTCCCAAGATACCTCATTTCGCTCTAAAACCAAAACCTCAAATCCCAAACGTTCTCCCTCCATCGCCACACCTTGCGAATCGTCAATATGCCAATCAATCCCAAAAGCAGGCGGATATTTAGAAGCCTTAATATTGCGTTTACCCAATTTCCGACGATTGATTTTTTCATTAATGATAAAATCTGGGCGAATCCCATAACTCCAAAACATCAACTTTATCGTAAAAAGAGACCGATAAGACGTTGTATAAATGCCAACAGTATTTCCTTGTTCTATCAATTGTTGAAATACGGTAGCCGTCCCTTTTCGCAGTAATTCAATTCCTAATATTCTCTGCAAAAACGTTCTTTTTTCCGCCTCAAAATCTCCCCGTTTTCCAGGAATCAACGTATCGTCTAAATCAAATGAGATTTTCAATAGGTAATTATTTTAGGTAATGTTCCTTTCAACGCAAAGACGCAAAGATTTTTCGCAAGGTTCGCAAAGAATTAGAACGTAAATATATCTTTTGGGTAAGCAAATGGATTTCAAGACTATCTTTTACAGTAAATGAGAGTCATTTTTCAAATGTCGTCCATTAGCTTACCTTAATAAAAATAGTAAACCATTTAAAAATGGGTAAGCTAATGGATTTCATCTTAAAGATGTGATTTACCATAATAAAATGTTTTTTCCTTCTCGCTGATAGAGGGGCTGTCCATAACAACCTAGACCCGATAGTAGAAGGAATACCAAAGTGGATGGCCAAAAGGTTTTGGGAGGGCTTGGTATGGAACGGATAGCGGGACCGTGCGTCACGACGAAGCAATTAACCGTTCTCTCCTTAAAAATATCAATATTATGATTTGTTTGTTGTCTGAAACTTCTATCTTGTACGCTCAATTAACTATTTTAACCTTATGAAACGAATATTACTTATTCTTTGTGTCTATACGATTGTGGCGAGTTTGATGTTTGTGAGCTGTAAAAAGGATGATCCTGATGGGGGAGATGATCCAATGGACGACCCGATGGATGATCCTATCGTTTTGCCACCTGGTGCGACTTATTTAACACCGAATCCGCAACCTTTAGGAGATGTGGCGGCTGGATATGACTATTTGGTGAGTGGAAATTATATTAGTAGTGGGATTCCTTACGATATTTTTACGACGGTTTTTCCTGATGAAGAAAATGTGTTGGGGCGAACGGGAGATAATGCGACGCTTGCGCCAGAATATACGGCAATCACTCATTCAAATGGTATAAAAGTCGTGACGGCAAATTGTCTGCAATGCCACGGGTCGTATTTGAATGGAGAATATGTTGTAGGATTGGGCAATATAAATGCGGATTTTACAACGGATCAATCAGGTCTTGTAGAAGGGGCGGAAATATTGATGGGGATACAATATGCTGATGATGCTCCTGAATGGGAAGCTTTTGATGCATTTGCTAAAGGATCAGAAGCGGTGGGTCCGTATATTGTAACGGATGTGGTTGGGATGAATCCAGCCGATCAATTGTTTGCTATTTTGGCAGCACATAGAGACAAGGATTCATTGGAATGGCAGGAAGAATTGAACTTTGACTTTCCTTCGGAAGTGGTGGGAACAGATGTGCCACCCTGGTGGGTTTTGAAAAAGAAAAATGCGCCTTTGTATTCGGGTATTGGACGAGGAAGCTATGCCAAATTATTTATGGCAGCAAGTACGTTGACTTTGGAAAATTTGGAGGAAGCGGAGGAAGTAGAAGCGGCTTTTGATGATGTGATTTCGTTTATTCAATCTATTGAAGCTCCACCGTATCCCAATGAAGTTAACGAGGATTTGGCGTTAGAAGGAAAGACGATTTTTGAATCAACTTGTTCGGGTTGTCACGGAACGTATGGAGCGGATTGGACGTACCCTAATTTGCTGATTGACATTGATTATATCGGAACAGATGCGGCTGCTGTCAATGGAGGTGGAACGCCGTACCAAAGTTTCTTGGATTGGTTCAATGATAGTTGGTTTGCGAATAGTGACAACCCTGGTTCGTTGGAAAATACCAACGGATATGTCGCTCAACCTTTGGACGGTATTTGGGCCACTGCGCCGTATTTACACAATGCTTCTGTACCAACTTTGTCTCATTTGTTGAATTCAGAAACGAGACCAACGTATTGGAGACGTACCGCAGATTCGGCGTATGATGAAACGAATGTGGGTTGGGAATTTACGGAAGAAACGAGCAAGGTGGACAAGTATACGCATGATGCAACAAAATTCGGGTATGGCAATCAAGGGCATACTTACGGCGATGGTTTGACGGAAGACGAGCGTATGGCAGTGATTGAGTACTTAAAGACGATTTAAATTAAGGGGAAAAGGGACGAAAGGGGCGATTTTTAGGGTGAAGGGGACGTTGGTGATACCAATTCCCAATGTCCTAATCCACCAATTCCCCAACCCCCAAAAAACCTACTTCTTCTTTCTTCTTCGAGGGCGTTCATTAGAATTAAAGGACGAATTTGACCTTGTTTTGCCAGAAGGCTTGGATTTTGGTTTTGAGCTTGAATGTGTTCTTTTTGAAGGTCTGCTGTTGCCATTCGCTAAATTTTTCTTACGATTGGCAAAAAACTCCTGCTTTCTTCGTTGTTTTTCCTTGTTCCATTCCTTTTTCTCCGCATCCGTCATCGGCTTTTCGGTTTGAGGAAATGGATTGTCTTCAACGATAGTGATTTTTTGCTTAATCAACCGTTCAATCCCTCGAACATAAGCGTTTTCTTCTGGCTCACAAAGCGAAATAGCCGTTCCTTCTTCACCTGCACGACCCGATCTTCCTATACGGTGAACATAGGTTTCAGGCACATTGGGCACATCGTAATTGATAACATATTTGAGTTTATCAATATCAATACCTCTCGCTGCAATATCCGTAGCGACCAATACCCGTAATTCACCTGCTTTGAATTGTCTCAACGCCTTTTGTCGTTGATTTTGGGCTTTATCCCCATGAATTGCCGCCGTTGATATGCGTCTTTTTTGCAAATCACGAGTGATTCTATCTGCGCCTCTTTTGGTTCTCGAAAACAACAAAACTTGCTTAATGTCTGGATTTTTCAAAATGTGCCAAAGCAGTTTTTTCTTATTGGTTCGATCCGTATAGTATAAGTATTGTTGTACCGTCTCTGCCGTAGAAGAAACAGGGGTAACTTGCACTTTTATTGGGTTTTTAAGAATTTTCTGAGAAAGATCGACAATATTTTTAGGCATGGTCGCCGAGAAAAATAAAGACTGTCGTTTTTCAGGAAGCAACGCCAATAATTTGCGAATATCATGGATAAAACCCATATCCAACATTCTATCCGCTTCATCAAGTGTAAATAATTTTACATTGTCTAAACTGATATGTCCTTGATCTATTAAATCCAACAAACGACCAGGCGTAGCGACCAAAATATGTACGCCTTTTCTCAAAGCATCTACCTGTGAATATTGGCTCACACCCCCAAAAATCACGGTATGTTTGAGATGTGTGTACTTACTATATGCCTTTATACTCTCATCAATCTGTATCGCCAATTCTCTCGTAGGTGTTACAATCAATGCCCGAATCGGAGGTTTTTTTGCATTTCTCCCTTCTTTTTGGATAATTAACTGAATGATAGGAATTGCAAAAGCCGCCGTTTTTCCCGTACCCGTTTGTGCACAGCCCAAAACATCCTTATTTTTCAATATTAGTGGAATCGTTTTTGCTTGTATAGGGGTTGGTTCTGTGTAGTTTCTATCCTTTACCGCCTTTAAAATCGGCTCAATAAGTTCCAAATCTTCAAATGTCATGCAATCTATCATTTTTTTAACCTCAAGAATATCCTTAAAGAAGAGGGCAAAGGTAGTCAATATATGCTTGTTTGTCCAATTTTTTATTTTTTCAGTTATAAGTTGATGCCTTAGATATACCGAAGAAACGATGATTAGGATACTGGATTACAGAACAGCCTTTCCATCAAAAACTATATTTTCCTTTTTTTTTAAGGAGACAACAGTAGAAAGCTTCGTCGTGACGTTTGGGTCCCGCTATCCGCTAATGGATGGCATCTCTAAGATGCCTTCCATTTTTTCACGCATTGTACCGTATTGGAAGGCATTTCCAAAATGCCTTTCATTTCCACATATGAACGGAACAAGGCAGCCAACGCAATCATCCAACCACTACTATCGGGTCTAGGTTGGATGGTCTGTGGGAAGTGGAGGCGGTTTTTTTTATGATTCTTTTGACAATCAACGTCGCTTAAAATCTCCGCTCAATGACTTGACCTAAAAGCCATAAGAACGGACAACACTGATAGCAGACCTTTCTGTCACGACGAAGTAATGAACCGTTGTCTTCTTATTTTATATGCAAATACTAAAATAGATATTTTTCTTTACAAAATATGCTTTTGGCTTCAATCAATGGAAAAATACTTCAAAAAAACCAAGTCATCCCAAAAATCTATAAAAATACGTGATTCAAAGCGTTGTAGGGAGGGAATACACCATCATTCCTGCTGCAACCAATGAAATTCACCCTCTTTCCAATAGACAAAACCACCGCCACATGACTCTAATTCATGAATAAAGATAGCATCGTATTTTAGGTACACTTTGTCTTTTTTGGCAACGTCTTTATACTCAATAAAATCCTCCTCATAATTTGACCACAAAGGCGTTCCTTTAGCTACTTTTTCAAAGATGCCCACCCACGCATAATAGCCCATAGAATCATTGGGTTCTGCTAAAAATACAATTTCGTCTTTTTTGCCATAATCAATAAATGCGATATTGCCATTATCATTTGAATCTTTCACCAAAATCGCTAAATCTTTTACGCCATCGCCAAAAAAATCGCCTTTTAGATAGATAGGCTCATTGTCTGTTCTTGCCGTATATTTAGCTAATTCTGGAAAGGAACGCATTGTCGCATTCAGTTCTTCGATAAGTTGTTTTTTCTCCTTCAAAAAGCCATCAAAAACATAGCCTATCTTATCGCCATATAAAATCATATAAGGAAAGTTCTCAAATTTGACTTTGACCCAATGCCCTGATATTTCTTTGCCATTGTCGGTGATGGATAGCGTTTGTTCTGTTTTTTCCACAAGGTTGACTTCCACTCCAAAGGGTACATTCCCGATTTTTTCACCATTGGGTTTGTCTCGTAAGATTAAGCCATTTTCGGCGGTGATGATATGGGTGTTTTGGCTTATTAGGCTGATGGAAAGGAGAGTGCAAAGGAGTATAAATAGTGGTTTCATAGGTGGGTTTTTTTATTGTAATTTCGTACTGCATTTTAACACTTTTATTTCGCGCAAAGAGCGCAAAGCTGAACAGAAACGATTAATTTGGAATTAATGGCTTGCTATATTTAGACAAGTTTTTCCAAATTTGCTTAAAATCCTTCAACATCTCTTTATTTTCTGGAGCGAGAACATTGGTCATAAAAACTAAGCCATTTTTTTAGGAGCGAACTGTTTGGTGCTTCGTCGTGACGGAAAGGCCTGCTATCCGTTCATATCGTTTTGCCATGCTGCAAGGCAGGGCAACCACAAGGGAATTGCCCCTACAAAAAAACGATTCCACTGCTATCAGGGCTATTGTAAAAGGTCGTTACCTCTACCACCAATTTTCATTACCCAATTCCCCAATCTCGTAAAATATCGTCCGTATCTTCACCAGCCGCATGTGAACCAAATTGCACTTCCGAAACTGTCCGACTAAATCGGGGGGCAGGTGCGGCTTGTTGGATACCATCAACTTCAATGAACGTTTTTCGGGCGAGATTGTGGGGATGCTGTGTTGCTTCGATGTAGTTCAAAACGGGGGCAAAGCAAACGTCCGTTCCTTCCAACAGTTCGCACCATTCTTGTTGGGTTTTTGTTTTGAACATAGCAGCTAATTTTACCGTTTGTGTCTCCCATAATTTGGGGTTGAATTGCGCTCCAAACTCTTCTTCACTCAATGCTAATTTTTGTCGCAACAACGCATAAAATTGTGGTTCTAAGGGCCCGATGGAAATGTACTTGCCTTCTTTCGTCTCATACGTATCATAAAAGTGCGCTCCACCATCAATCCAATTTGCGCCCCGTTCCGTTGTCCATTGTCCCATTGCTTGGAGGGAGTGGAAGATGTTCATTAACATGGCGGAACCGTCTGTCATGGCTGCATCTACAATTTGTCCTTTGCCAGAAGTTTTGGCTTCTAACAGAGCTGCTAAAATTCCTACGATTAGGAACATGCTGCCACCGCCATAGTCGCCCACCAAATTTAAAGGTACAACAGGTTTTTCGCCTTTGCGCCCGATGGCGTGTAATGCTCCCGAAAGCGAAATGTAGTTGATGTCGTGTCCTGCTGATTTTGCCAATGGTCCAGATTGTCCCCAGCCTGTCATGCGCCCGTAAATTAATCGGGGATTCCGAGCCATACAGACATCGGGTCCAATTCCTAAACGTTCCATCACGTCAGGTCGGAATCCTTCAAAAAGAACATCGGCTTTTTCTACTAATTTTAAAAGGGTTTCAATCCCTTCGGGGGTTTTTAAGTTGATGGCGATGCACCGTTTTCCTCGGCGGTTGCAGTCGGGTACTCGTACTTTGTTGGCACTGGCTTTGCGTTCGACTAAGATGACTTCTGCGCCCATGTCGGCAAGCATCATGCCTGCAAAGGGGGCTGGTCCTAATCCTCCCATTTCTATTATTTTTATACCTTGTAAGGGTCCCATTTTTCTATGATTTGATTTTAATTGTAAAAGTAAGGGTTTTTTTAGTTTATGTGGTTTTTGTTGTTTATGTAGTTTTTGTAGTTGTGGGTGGGCATGTTTTTTTTGTTCTTGGTTCTTGGTGCTGTGGTTCTTAGTTTTAGGTGGGCATGTTTCTTGAAAAATCTGTGCAATCCCCCAAATCCATAAAATCCGTGATTCAAAGCCTTGTGATAGGGATTGCAACCATGCAAAATAGCCTCGATAGAAATGGTATCGTTTTTTGTAGGGCAAGTATAAGGAAGGCAAAACGATAAGAATGGATAGCGGGACTTTCCGTTACGACGAAGGGATGAACCGTTCGCTCCTTTTTAAAAATTTGTATATTAGGAAATTGATTTCTGTAAAAACGACAGTCCCAAGCACTAAGGAAGAACCACAAAAACTACCAAAACCACAAAAACTACAAAAACTAAACCGTATATTTGGACGTGAAAGAAAATACAGCACAACTTAAGAAAACATTGGGACCACTCATGCTATGGGGATTGGGCGTCGGGTACGTCATTTCTGGTATGTATTTTGGGTGGAACTTGGGCTTGGAAAAAGGGGGAACGTTGGGATTAGCCGTAGCGACGGGTTTTATCATGATTATGTACCTCGCCTTTACTTTTAGTTATACCGAATTGGCATGTTCCATACCGAAAGCGGGTGGGGCATTTGACTATGCGACGAGGGGATTGGGCAAAGATTTGGGCTTTTTGGGCGGAATGGCACAAAATATCGAATTTCTCTTTGCACCACCAGCTATCGCCTTCGCCATCGGAGCGTATCTGAATATCTTTTTGCCGAGTATGCCCATTATTGTGATTGCGATTATTGCCTATATTTTATTTACGGCACTCAATATTTATGGGGTGAAAGCGGCGGCTTCTTTTGAGCTGATTATCACGATTATAGCGGTGGCAGAATTGCTTATCTTTGCAGGGGCGACTTTGCCGTCTTTTGAGTGGATGAATTTGGAGAAAAATGCTTTGCCCAATGGTTGGTCGGGGGCTTTTGCTGCAATTCCTTTTGCGATTTGGTTCTTTTTAGCGATTGAAGGGGTTGCGAATGTCGCCGAAGAAACGATTAATCCACAACGGAATATTTTGATCGGTTTTGGGTCGGCTATAATGACTTTGGTGATACTTTGTGTATTGACTTTTGCTTCTTCTGTAGGCGTTGCAGGATGGGAGACGGTTGTGTATCCAGAGGCAGGCACAGAACCATCAGATTCGCCTTTGCCCTTAGCATTGGCAGCATTATATGGGAAAGACCACTTTTTATATGGACTCGTGACATCGGTGGGCTTGTTCGGCTTAATTGCTTCTTTTCACGGCATTATTTTGGCAGCAGGACGGGCGACTTTTGAGTTTGGGCGAGTGGGTTTTGGACCAAAAATCTTGGGAAAAATACACCCACGTTTCCAAACCCCTGCCAATGCACTTATCATTAATACGCTTATCGGTATCGTCGCTCTATTTACGGGCAAAACGGGCGAAATTATCACCATTGCTTGCTTTGGTGCATTGACGCTTTATATCGTCTCTATGATTGCGCTGTTGGCTCTAAGAAGGAAAGAACCCAACTTAGAACGTCCTTTTAAAGTGCCATTTTATCCCATAACGCCGATTATTGCCCTGATTATTGCCAGTGTTGCGCTATTGGCAATCACGATTTATAATCCGATGTTGGCACTTGTTTATGTGGGGATTTTAGCCGTCGCTTATGCCTATTTCAAATTGACTTATAAGGAGGAGACTGCTTCGCTGTGAGAGCAGAGAATAGAGCGTAGAGAAAACTTATATGTTCTTGGTTTTGTGAGTAAGCAGAACCGAAAAAAATAACTTATATCACTTATATGGTTTAATAATAAAGAAAAAAATGACCCAGAAAATAAAAGGAAAACTTACCTTAAAACAACTCAGAAAAAAAATATCTAAAGGAAAAATAGAAACCATTATCGTCTCTTTTACCGACCATTATGGACGCTTAATGGGCAAGCGATTCGATGCTGACTTCTTCCTTGAAACTGCCGATAGTGGGACGCATGGTTGTGATTATTTGCTCACAACAGATATGGAGATGAATCCCGTTCCAAATTATACTTTTGCGAATTGGGAATTGGGCTATGGAGATTTTCACCTTGTACCCGATTTCAATACTTTGAGAATCGCTTCTTGGCTCAAAAAAACGGCGATTATCTTATGCGATGTACATAGTGAGAAAACCCACGAATATATCGAAGAAGCTCCCCGTTCTGTCCTCCAAAAACAACTTAAAGCGGCTGCCGAAACAGGACACGCATGTTTTGCTGCATCCGAATTAGAATACTACGTTTTTGAAAATAGCTATCGAGAAGCCCACAATCAGCATTTTCAGGAGCTAAAACCCGTTGGTTGGTACATCGAAGACTACCACATACAACAAGGCACTCGCACCGAACATTTCACGGCTGCTGCCCGAAAACACCTTAAAAACTCAGGCGTTCCCGTCGAAAATTCCAAAGGCGAATGGGGTTTGGGGCAACACGAATTGAATGTGCGTTATGCCGAAGTTTTGGACATGACAGACCGCCACGTCATCTTTAAACAATGCCTTAAAGAATTAGCCGATTCCCTGGGTTTGTCACTCACCTTTATGGCAAAATACGACAAAGACCAAGCAGGGTCAAGCTGTCACATTCATATGAGTTTGTGGAAAAATGGCAAAAACGCTTTTGCAGGAAACAAACAAATTGGTCCCATCAAAGGCTCGAATTTATTTTACTACTTTTTAGGTGGATGGATCGCCCACGTTCCCGATGTTATGCCCTTTTACGCCCCAACCATCAACTCCTACAAACGATACGTCGATGGCTCATGGGCACCGACCCGATTGGCGTGGAGTTATGACAATCGTACCGCAGGATTTCGAGTCGTCGGACATGGCGACAGTCTCCGCATCGAATGTCGCATTCCAGGCGCAGATTGCAACCCCTATTTAGCCTTTGCCGC
>Ga0209186_1001850_pt1 | contig 15336 bp, 10 predicted proteins | sample SidtaG_FD_187426 | JGI IMG/M metagenome (GOLD analysis project Ga0209186, IMG submission 187426) | Marine algal microbial communities from Sidmouth, United Kingdom - Sidmouth_Male2 metaG (SPAdes) (version 2) | ecosystem: Host-associated > Algae > Red algae > Unclassified | place: Sidmouth...
GCGAATGCTTTTTTTATTGATTAAAGCGATTCCAACAGCCAAAGCAAACACCCCTCGATTGCTTTGGCTTTTCTTTTTTTATACCCACTTGACATAAGCAAACCCCTGACATATTTAATTTTTTTTTAGGAGAGAACTGTTTATCTTTCATCGCAACGCATGGTCTCGCCATAGCCGTCAGGTTGCAAATTTTCCTATATGAAAGAGCGGATTGTCTCTACCCTTTCTATATTGTTTTTCACCCAATTTTACTAGTGCGATATAGGCATTAACTAAGAACTCTTCATATAGTTCTGTCTTATTTACCCTTAAAGCCATTTTTAAAGAATCATTGATAATAGCTATCCTTTTAATTCGCTGATTTCTTCCCCAATCGTATTCCAAATTTCACTTTTAAAAATAGTAAAATGATTTCAATCTGCCATCTAATTTTATAAATAGCTGCAATCATATGAGCTTGCCATTGCTCTCTACTCAAATTAGTAATGAAAGCATTACAAGAACAAAAATCTAAACGATGCTGACTGACGTTTCTATCATTGCCCCTTTTATTCTTTTTCATTTTTTCTCTCTTTTGTGCAGCAACCTCCTCTGGTACTTTTTGTATAACTAATCTTGTTTTTATTCTTTGTTTTTGTCCTGCATATACCTCTATGTCTAAGTATTGATTTTCTTCTAACCCATGACAATGCAGGCACTATGAGATTAAACTGATTTCTCAATATGTTTAAAAGGAGCGAAAGGTCAGGTGCTTCGTCGTTATGTCTTGTCCTGCTATCCGTTCTTATGGTGGCCTTCGCACAAGATGTAAGGCATCTTGAAGATGCCTTACATCTACCTGCCTCGCCGCCACCATACCACTTCTATCAGGGCTATTTTTCATGGTCTCAACTGCAAAATACTTAGCAAGTACAGTCTATATCAGTTTTATGAGGTTCAAGCCTTTTAAAATAGACCCGATGGCACAGCGGGACCACGCTGTACGACGGAGAAATTTACCATTCTCTCCAAAAAAAAATTAAGCAATTTATTTTAATGTTCTTTAAACGCAAGATTCTATTTTTAGGGTCTTGCGTTTTTTTGTTTCTTTTAGTTATGAAAAATGATTACTTTTAAAATATGAGTAATTTACTTTCTTTTATTGCCCAAGAAACGGGCGGTAAAACCTATAGTTCTACTAAATTTAGGTTTGAACGAGTGGAGATGCCCAAGCTGCCTTATGAGGATAAACCCAATATTGTGTTTAAGCGAGGACGCAATGGGGAAACTGATAAAAATATTGTGCAGCCTATTAGTGTTGAACAACGAGCAAAGGATATTGGAAAATCAAAAAAACAGCTTTTCAAGTATTTTTTAGATGGATCTCGCAAGACTTATAAACTGGATGATATTGCTTTTGATCAGCGAATTTATCCAATTATGGCTGGACAGGTTGGTGTGGGTTGTTGTTATCGTTCTGCACCTGATAGTTTTAAAAAAGCTTATTTGGAAAAACAAATTGTGTTGGCGTTGCCGATGTGTGCTGATAAAGATTTGCATCCTCGTAGTACGTATTTTACAGATCTCAAAAATACGCTAAATGCACGACCTAACTTACAAAAAAGAAACATTCAAATTACGCATGTCATCCCTTATTCGGATCGGCAATTGGAAAAGGGGCAACGTTATGAAGATCGAGGGGTGGCAAAAGTGCAACAAAAAATGACCGATTTGGAACGAAAAATTGTTGTTGATTTGGCGCATGGTCGCAAGCTTAATCGAACTACTTACTTACTAAAAGATGGTTCTTTAGAATATTTTGAACGAGCTACACAAAATATTCATGAATGGCGAACGATGAAAGATAGTTACCGTTCGGTTGTTGGCGTCTCCAAGTCATTTGATCCTGAACTTTGCAAAAATAATAGAGGGGGCAATATTGCTGTCGATATTGCCGATATGCCTGTATTTTATCGTACGCCTGCCTATAAATATGCCTTTCAAGAAGTTTTGTTTTGTGTTTGGTATCTCCGCTTACAATCTCGTGCGCATACGGCAGGGCCTTTTAGTGGTGTCATTAAAGTAGAAAAAATTTTGGTGACAGAAGAAGAACAAGATTTGGGCTTAGAAAGTAGCGAAATTGATGAGATTAGTGCGAATCTTATTAATGAAAGGAATCCGACGGCATATGGTAAAGATAATCGTTGGGCAAATCATTTATATCCTATTTATCTTACTGAAAAATTTATAAAAAGTCAATATATTAGCGATGCACATTTTATTCATCTTTTTTAAGAAAACTCTTTTATGATAATAGGCAAAGTGGCTGCAACCCAAAAAGCCCCAACAACCATTGACGAATTTTATTTTTGGACCCATAAAGACGTGATATTAAGTCCTTTTGATGTGATTAAAGTAGCGCACATTAGCAAAGGACCGAAGCCCTCTACTACTTTTGGTGTTGTGGAATCCATTTCTCATATAACAGATGCTGATAGCTACCTTAATAGCTATATTTCCAATGATTTTGGCGATGCCGACTTACAGCCCAATACACAGCGCATTGCCTTAAATTATGTCAAAGCCAAAGTTGTGGGCAATACCGCCAATATTTATACGCCTGTCCAACATGGCAGTCAAGTGAGTTTGGCCAACAAACAGGAAGTGGCGCAAGCATTGGGCTTACACAATGTCAAAAACCCTTTGGCTTGTGGGTATTTAGAGATGTATGCAGGCGAAGAAGAAAAAATACAATTAAAAGTCAATATCAATTCCAAATTTCTGATTGGTCCAGAAGGCGCACACCTCAATATATCGGGTATTTCTGGACTTGCCGCCAAAACATCTTATGCGATGTTTTTGTTTAAAGCTTTACAACAAAAGTTTTTGAATAACATCGGCGAACGCAAAGAAGAGAGTGTCGCTTTTGTGCTGTTTAATGTAAAAGGACGGGATTTGTTGGCAATAGATGAACCCAACGTGGATTTAACCGAAAAAGACGAAGCAATTTATGAGATGCTTGGCCTTGATCCAGAACCATTTGAAAATGTCAAATACTTTTATCCTTACGGACATCATGGCACACCCACTTCCTATGCAAGCAAAATAGACCTTGATGCCCAAATAGATCAAAACAAAGGCTTTAAGTACAAATATGTTTACGAATATGACAAGGAAAGCTTAGAGCTATTTTTTGCCAATATAGACGATTCTACAGGCACGATGGACAGTATTCTCAACTATATTATTACGGAACAAGGCGGTTTTAGAGGTCTAAGAAATTGGAAGGAATTTAGCAAAGAACTCGTTGATTTGAGCAATGGAACGAGCATGAATAATGAAATTAAGGTGGTCAGTTGGCGAAAATTTAAGCGAGTCGCTAATAAAGCGATTAACCATCCCATGTTTGCAGCAAGAGCTGATAAGACAAAAAATGAAGTTCGCTTAGAAGAAGCTATTACGCATATTCAGAAAAATGAGGTCTTGGTCGTAGATATTGCCAAATTATCGGAAGATATGCAGTCCTTTGTCTTTGGTAATGTTATTAGAAATATCTATGATTTGAAATTGGGGGATTCTCCAGAGCGAGATGCAGATGAAATCCCCTCCAAAATTATTATCTTTGTCGATGAATTGAATAAATATGCTTCCAATGATGTGCCTAAAGCTTCTCCTATTTTAAAGCAAATTATAGACATTACCGAGCGAGGGCGTTCTTTGGGGATTATTCTCTTTTCTGCGGAGCAGTTCAAAAGTGATATTCACAATAGAGTGAAGGGCAACTGTTCTACACATGCGTATGGGCGAACCAATGCGATTGAGGTATCGAAAAGTGACTATAGATTTGTGCCACAAGTCTACAAAAATATGATGTCTCGTTTAAAACAGGGAGAATACATTATTGAGAATCCCATATTTCGCTCTTTATTGAATATAAAATTTCCAAAACCTGTTTACAAACAATACAAAAATGGCTAAGAAGAAAACCACAAAGAAATATAACAAATTACAAGGCTTAGACCAAGAAACCATTATAGGCAAAAATGTCATCGAAAGCCTTACCATTGGCATGTATGAAGAAGCGATGCCAATTTATAGAGAATACATTCAAAATGCCGCCGATCAAATTGACAAAGCCGTCGAATTGGGCATCTTAGAAAGCCAAGACAAAGGCTTCATCGAAATTACCATCGAAAAAAGCAAAAAGAGTATTTCTATTGAAGACAATGCCACTGGTATTGAGCAAGATAAAGTCGTTGAAATTTTGCGGAATATTGCTACTTCGACCAAAAGACGAGGTATTGACAAAGGATTTAGAGGTATTGGTCGCTTGGGTGGTTTGGCTTATTGCGATGAATTGATTTTTGAAACATCTGCTGTAGGGGAACCCGTCAAAACGACGATGACTTGGAGCGGCATCGGCCTTCGACAAATTGCAAGCAATCCTGATGTAAAAATCAGTGCCAGCAAAGTTATTGATCAAATCACTTCTTTTACCGTTAGTTATGAAGAAGAAGACAAGCATTATTTCAAAGTTACTTTACAAAATGTGAGTAAAGCGGAATTGTTAGATAAAAAAATCGTGGAGTCTTATCTTCAAATGTCTGCGCCTGTTCCATTCAATCGTGGGTTTAATCAATTTGCTACCGATATTGCGAATCACCTTGAAGAATCTGATATTACTGTTGATGAATACAATATTTATCTCAACGGCACACAAATCGAAAAAGCTTATACTTCTCGAATTTACAAAGGCGAAGGCAATAGTCGCAAAAGTGTTGATGAAATATTTGAGGTAGAGTTTTTTCAATTTCATTATAAAAATCAACTTTTGGCTTGGGGTTGGTATGGGATTTCTAAATTTCCTGGCGTGATTTCCAGAGAAAATGCAGCAAGAGGTATTCGAGTGAGAAAAAGTAATATTCAGATTGGCGACGACCAAACACTGATTCGCTTTCACAAAGAACATCGGGGCAACCACTATTTTTTTGGTGAGGTTCATGCCGTTCATATGCATTTATTGCCAAATAGTCGTCGAGATTATTTTATGCCGAATGATGTCTTAACTGCTTTTGAAAAAGAATTAAAGAAACTCTTTCAGAAAAAACTACACGACCTTTATCATTTTGCCTCTGAAGCCCGTAGCGCACAAAAGCGCATCAGCCGTTTAGAAGAAGTAAAAAAAGAATTTAAAACCAAACAGAAAAAAGGATTTACAAGTTCTAAAGAAGCGGAAGATTTTGAAGAAAAAATTGAGAAAGCGAAGGAAGAAGCCATCAAAGCAGAACGCAAATTAACTCGTTATTCTAAAGCCATAGAAGAAGCAGAAGAAGAATCACCTAAAGCACAGCTTTTTCAAAAATTGACCAAAGATAAAAAAACGAAAGTAGCCCAAGTCAAATTGCACACCATCAAACCACAAAAAGAAGTAAAATTGGTGGTAGATGATTTAAAAGTAGATGACGATGGTAAAGAGGTGCTACAAAAAGTTTTTGACATTATAGATATAGTTTTAGTTGACAGGCATTTATCGACTAATCTCATAGAAAAAATTAAAGAGGCTTTTCAGTAAAATGAAACTTGTTTTTCTTAGCTGTTCATGCTATCTTTAAGGAAGAACAAAGAACAGAGATAAGACTTGTTTCAAGCGTAGTAAAACAGTCAAGAGAATTTGGAAAACAATATAAGGAAAAACAAAAATGAGTAAAAAACAGAAAAGAAAGATACTACTTTTAGAACCCAACTACAAAAACAAATATCCGCCAATCGGCTTAATGAAAATTGCGACGTATCACCGTACTTTAGGGGATGAAGTAACTTTTTTTAAAGGAGAACTTAGCGATTTTGTCTTAAATAATATTGTTCCAGAATGTATTGAACGTCTGCTAAAGATAGACTCATCTCAAAATTGGCGAATTGCTTATGATGATATTAAAGATTTTATAAGTAAAAGATATCTTACCTTGTTTGATGGCAATCTTTTTGAAGGTTCACCCAATGAACCTTTACTAAGAAGTGCCTTAGAATATTACCGCAATTATTTTTTACGAGATCATTTCTATGAACACAATAAGTTTGACCGCATTTATGTCACGACCCTATTTACTTTTTATTTTGATATAACCGTCAGAACCATCAATGAGGCAAAACGATTGGTTAAAGAGGAAAAAGAGCTTAAAGTCGGTGGAGTGGCTGCTTCTTTAATTCCTGAATTGATTAAAGAAGCGACAGGTATTGCGCCAATGACTGGACTTTTGGATAAGCCTGGTCTGTTGGACAAAGGCAATAAAATGATTGTAGATGAATTGCCTTTAGACTATTCTATTCTTTACGAAATTGACTACGACTATCCTACAGGAAGTGCTTACTTTACGTTTATGACCAAAGGTTGCACCCGTAAATGCTCCTTTTGTGCTGTACCCAAATTAGAGCCAATCTACAAACCCAAAGTAGATAGTATTGATAAATTTAATTCCATTAAGGAAAAATTTGGTGACCAGAAAAATTTGTTGCTAATGGATAATAATGTATTGGCTTCTCCAAAGTTTGCAGAGGTAATACAAGAAATCAAAGACTTGGGATTTGTAAAAGGGGCAACCTATAAAGAACCCAATCAATTAGATATTGCTGTCCAAAATTTAAAAAATAACTGGAATGATAAATCATATATTAGGCGAGTACATAAGCTATTAAACAATCTATATATCCCACAATTTGCAAACAACAAAAGTCAAAGAAGACAACTGTATAAAGAAGTTTTAGAAAAATATGAACTAACCAATGTACACACCGTTACCAAAGAAAACATTTTAGAAGCATATCCACAGATAGCTGATATATACGAAAAAAACCGCCCCAAAAGATCAGGAAAACGCTATGTAGACTTTAACCAAGGAACTGACTGCCGCTATGTTACAGACGAGTTTATGAAGCTAATGTCTGAGATTCCAATCAAGCCTTTACGCATTGCTTTTGACTATATAGGCTTAAAAAAACAATACACAAAGGCCGTCGAATTAGCTGCTAAATATGGTATAAAAGAACTGTCCAATTATATTTTATACAACTTTACAGACAAGCCCATTGACTTTTACAATCGCTTGAAAATTAATGTAGAATTAGGGGAAAGACTTGGGCTTAATATTTATTCTTTTCCTATGAAATACATTCCTTTATACGGAGAAGATGCCACACGTAGAACTTATACGGGCAAACATTGGAATTATCAATACGTAAGAGCTATTCGATCTGTATTAAATGTTACAAGAGGTATTGTTGCTCCCAAAAGAAGCTTTTTTGAAAAGGCATTTGGTAAAAACGAAGAAGAATTTTTTAAGATATTGTATATGCCTGTAAATTATATTGTCTATCGAAAAATATTTGAGGAATTAGGACTCACCCAAAAATGGGAAAAAGCTTTTTATGAAGAATTATCAGAAGAAGAAAGAGAAGAAGCAAAAGCCATTATTGAAGTAGGTGATTTTAAGGATTTAAAAGACAAAACACAGAATGTTAAGGTACATGATTTATTGGTACATTATACAACCACAAGTACTGATATTGACAAAAAAGATCCTGAACTGTTAACGTTAAAAAAGCGATTTGAAAAGATGATTGATGAGGATATTTTCAAAAACTTGACGCTTACTTATGATTTTGAATAGGAGCGAAAGGTTTGTTGCTTCGTCGTGACGTTCAGGCCTGCTATCCGTTCTTATGGTGGCTTGCCTGTCACAGACACGGCCGTGTGTCCCAACCACGCCACCATACCACTACTATCAGGGCTATTTTTCATGGTCTCAACTACAAAATGCTTGGTCTATTTTCCGTTTTATGAGGTTCAAGCCTTTTAACATAGACCTGATGGTAGCGTTATACCAAATAGACTGGCTATAAATTTTTGTGGTGGCTTGGTATAGTAGCGGACAGCAGGAGCATGCTGTACGACGGAGGAATTGACCGTTCTCTCCAAAAAAATTAGAATTTAAATAAACCTGTTCTCTCCAAAAAAAATTAAGCAATTTATTTTAACGCAAGATTCTATTTTTAGGGTTTTGCATTTTTTTATGGCTGTTGTGCCTAAATAAAAAAGCCTTTTGACAACATTTGTTATCAAAAGGCTTTAATGTGGTGTGGGGCGGGTTCGAACCGCCGACACATGGATTTTCAGTCCATTGCTCTACCAACTGAGCTACCGCACCATTCTACTTTTATTCCTAAAAGCGAACACAAAGATAACTTATATTATTGATTATGTAAAGCTTTTTTTCTGTTTTTTTTAAATTAGTTCGATGGTGGGGCTTGATTGCCTTCTACCGTCTTAAATTCTAGTTTTTTGCTGATGGTAAAGTGAAAAATAGCCCCATTGCCTTCTTCTGATTCTACCCAAATATTGCCTTTGTGCTGCTCTATAATACGGCGACAAGTGGCTAAACCAATGCCTGAGCCTTGATGTTTTTTGGGATGTACTTTTTTGAAGAGCAAGAAAATCTTGTCTTGGTGCTCGTTCTCAATACCAATACCGTTGTCTGCGACTGAAAATTGCCAGCTATCTTCTTTATTTTCACAACGAATGTGGATGATGGGCTGTAGTTGCCCTTCGTCGTTGCGGAATTTAATGGCATTAGCAAGCAAGTTTTGAAAAAGTTGTACCAAACGATCACGGTTGCCAATGATGGTCGCAGGCATGTTGTGCGAAATATTGACGCTCACTTTATGCTCAATAATGGATTTCATGAGATTGTTGGTCGCCAATGTAAGGAGATCTTGCACTTTGAGTTCCTCAAAAAATACCTCGTCAGAGTTAATTTTGGAATAATTTAAGAGCGCAGAAATTAACGCATCCATTCTTTTAGAACCATCAGTAATGAAGTCAATGTACTCTTTCCCTATTTGGTCGAGTTTGTTGTAGTAGTTTCTTTTGATAAGTTGAGAAAAACCGTTGATGATGCGTAAGGGTTCTTTGAGATCGTGAGAAGCCATGTACGCAAAGTTCTCTAACTGTAAATTTGAGTCGATGTATTCTTCAAGCTCCTCGTTCTTTTCGTGTAATTCAGCTACCTTTTGACTTAGCTCTTTTTCTGCCCGTCGGATTTCAGTAACATCTTGAACGATAATCATGGCTTCATTGATTTCGCCATCAAAATCTCGAATAGGAACAGCTTTGATGTAATAATGTTGTTCTTCCCATATTTGTTCAAAAATGACTAACTGCCCGTCAATAGCTTCTTGAAATCTTTCAATATATCCTTTCCCTAAATTATTTTGGAGCAGTTCGTCAATGCGTTTACCTAAAATCTCTTTTTCTTGTAAACCAAACATTTCGCCATAACTTCCTTCGACCAGTTGGAATCTGAGGTCTTGGTCAAATAATAGTACAGTTGTACCCTGTGTGTTGCGAATGATAGAACGGTACAAACGCTCACGGTTGATGGTGTCTTCTTTGCTTTTGACCAGTTCGGTAACATCTCTTCCTTCCAGAATCAATTGAACGATTTCGTTTTCTTCATTCATTAAAGGTTTCAGTGAAAAATCTAAAATGTGTTTTTGTTTTTCAGCATCATAAAAATTAGAGCTAAAGCGCACGTACTTTTTTTCTCTGATAACATCTTTAATGGAACTTTGCAATTGTTGGCTTGACAAGGGATTTTGTTTCCACCAAGTTGTTTCCCAAATTGGTTTGGTGATAATGCTTTCTGGATCGACTTTAAATATATTAATAGCCGTTTCATTTATTTCTTGTAAAAGACCTTCTTTACTTATCAACCAAGCAAATTGAAAAGTGTTGTTGAAAACCGAGTGTAATTTGCGGTAGCTTTCTTCTAACGCTCGTTCATTATTGATTCGTTCAGAAACATCTCGAATAATGGTCAGCCACAATTTACAATCATCTTCTTCAATAAGATTTACCACAACATCGGCATCAAACTCTTGTCCGTTTTTTTTGCGGTATCGCCATTGAAACATTTGTTTTTTTTCTCCATTCTTGAGGAGTTCTTGTTTGATCTTCTTTAACTTTTCTTTAGAAGACTGTCCATCGGCTTGAAAATCGGGACTAAACCCTAAAACCCCACCTTCTAATAATTTTTTTCGAGTTGCTCCAAATATTTTTACGGCTTGTCTATTACATTCTACAGCCCGTCCATTTTTTAAGTCACTTAAAAAAATGCCATCTAATGTATTTTCAACAATTGCCTGGTATTTGAGTTGCTGCCAATTTGAAGGATAGCCATTATTTCCCAAATTAGAAGGAATTTCTATATTTGAGACTTTTTGTAGCTCTATTATATAGAGATTCTCTCCTTTATTATCCTTTCCTTCTATCCTAAATTTTAATTGAAAAGAGGTATCTCTTTTTGCATCATACACAAAACAGCTTGTTTCTTTTTGACTGTGATTAACTTTCTTGAGATTTTCATGTATACTTTTTACCATTATCTTAGGTAAAAGTGTATCTATAGCTTCCCCTATAAATGATGGCACTTGTTTAAATAACGCAAAAGCATTGGGCGAATAGTATTGTAATTTACCTTCTACATTACAAATGAATAAAGGAGGTAAGTAATTACTTAATAAATTGGAGTAATCAGACATAGCCTGTTGAGAGTGAGTTGTATAGTCCATAGCTGAATATGTTGGTTGAAGACGATTCTAGTTGTTGTTGTATGTTGGGTTGTTGTGTGTTGCTTAGACTCTAATACTCAATGTTAGAAATGAAAAAAATATCATATATTTTATTTTATTCATATTCATTACAATAAGGTTAGCAAGTAGAAAGAGCAAAATTTATGCCTAATTTTGAAATGCAGCATAGCAATAAACAAATATCTATTTTTAGCATAAAAAAAGGTCAGCAATTAATTGCTGACCTTTCATTTACATCTATATATCTTGTTTAAATAACGCTGCTATTTTGCGCCTATTTCCTCTACAACTTTGAGCTTACTTACTTTGTGGCGACTCAAGCGATTGCCTAAAGATTTCCAGCCCTTTACATCAATCAATTTTTTCACAGCAACCTTTGCCTCTTCAACGGTTTTAGAACGCCCTGTGCCTTTGGTCTCTTGAAATTCGACAACGGGATTTTTTTGGGTGGTTGCCACAAAAATCTTTGTGCCTCTTGTTTCTGGAACAAAGAAATGTTTCTGTCCAATTTTCTTATTTTCTATTTTAAAGCGTTTGACAAAATACTCTTTCTTTTCTCCATGATAATATACACAAGAAACAATAAACTTAGGATCGAACTTTAGCACTTCTACTACCTCATCAGAAAGATAGCGATTGGTTAATTCAAAGTCTGTTAGTTTGTAAGAACCATCTTTGTAAATTGCCAAAATCATATCGCCTGTATTAAACTCCCCTAAGTACTCCCCAATCTCTCTTGGGTTGAGTCGCCCTGAATGTGTATCTAACCACAATTCTCGTCCTCCCAACGTGGAAACTCCTGCTTCTTTTAAAACAACTTTACGAATGGGCCAGCGAGTAATAATATTTCCTTGTGATGTTCTTCCTTTAACAGCCAAAGTACTAAAATCAAAATCAAATTGTTTTATTTTAGCTTTACAACTTGAGCTTAATAAGACTTCTACAATCTCTGCTTCTCCGTTAGGATTGGCAGAAAAATACAACAACTTAGAGCGTTTATCGCCTTTCGTCAAATCATATTCCTTGTCTCTCGTAATGGCTGTGACTGCAAAGCGTTTAGCATAATTTTTATTAGAGGCAGGATCGGAGTAAATGATGTTGTAAACTTTACGGTCATCGCTTTTTTTCCAAACAGCTACATGAATAATATCTTTTCCAACAAACGTTTTATCAGCCAAACGACTCACAATCATTTTTCCATCTTTTCGGAAAATGATAATATCATCAATATCTGAACACTCCCCTACTAATTCTGTGCCTTTGAGTCCACTTCCTATAAAACCTGATTTTCGATCTACATATAGTTTTCTGTTGGCAATGGCAACGTGTTTGACTTGGATATTTGAGAAGCTTTTTATTGCTGTTTTCCGCTCTTTATCCTTGCCATATTTTTTCAGTAAATTCTTAAAATAATCAATGGCATAAGCCGTCATATTTTCTAAATGATGCTCAACTTCTGCAATAGATTCTTCTAATCTTCCAATGGCTTCATCTGCTTTGAATGCATCGTATTTAGAAATTCTTTTGATTTTGATTTCCGTCAATTTCACAATATCTTCTTCCGTTACCTTACGCATCAACAACTTTTTGAATGGCTTCAATCCCTTATCAATCGTAGAAATAACCGCTTCCCAAGTTGTACAATTTTCGATTTTGCGATAGATGCGATTTTCGATAAAGATTTTTTCCAAAGAAGACATATGCCATCTTTCCTTCAAAGCATTCAATCTAATTTCTAATTCCTCTCTCAACAAATCTAATGTACGCTCTGTACTAAGTCTCAGGATTTCACTGATTCCCATAAAAATGGGTTTATCATCAACAATCACGCAAGAATTGGGCGAAATAGACACCTCACAATCTGTAAATGCGTACAAGGCATCTCTGGTAACTTCTGGCGAAATCGTAGGAGCTAATTCTACTAAAATGGCGACATCTTTTGCCGTATTGTCAATGATTTTATTGATCTTTATTTTGTTCTTATCATTGGCTTTGACAATAGAATCAATCAGCGAATTTGTTGTTGTACCATACGGCACGTCCTTGATTATTAGCGTCTTTTTGTCCAATTGCTCAATGGTGGCACGATGTCGAATCTTTCCCCCTTTCAATCCATTGTTATAATTTTCAAAGTCTCCAGACCCTCCTGATGGAAAGTCAGGCACAATCGTCACTTTTTGTCCTTTCAAAATCTTAATCGACGCCTTAATCAACTCCACAAAATTGTGTGGCATAATCTTCGTCGCCAATCCTACCGCAATACCTTCCACGCCTTGAAATAACAATAATGGGAACTTCATGGGCAATGCCATTGGTTCTTTTTTACGTCCATCATAAGACGCTTGCCATTCTGTTGTTTCCGCATTAAAGGCGACTTCTAAGGCAAATTTTGTTAAACGAGATTCAATATAACGAGCCGCCGCCGCCTTATCGCCCGTTCGAGGATCACCCCAATTTCCTTGCCGATCAACGAGCAAGTTTTTCTGTCCTAAAGCGACTAAAGCGTCCTCAATAGAGGCATCGCCATGGGGGTGATACTGCATTGTTTGCCCAATGACATTGGCGACTTTGTGGAATCGCCCATCATCCATTTGTTTCAAAGCGTGTAAAATTCGTCTTTGAACGGGTTTTAAGCCATCTTCGAGTTTGGGAACGGCTCTTTCTAAGATTACATAGGAAGCATAATCCAAGAACCAATTTTCGTACATCCCTGCGAGCGTTTCGGAATCGCTAAGGGCTTCAGGTCTGAGTAGTTTTTCAGCAGCAGTGTTGTCCTGCTTGTTTTTCTTTGCCATAAATTTACACTTTTAAAGAAGGTCTTAACCCACAAAAACATATGACAAATAAAGTCATAAGATTTCATATTTATCCTTCTCTTAGTTTACATAATTTCACAAATGACCAACCATTTCTCCTTATATCATATGACTCTTTTATGGTTGTCCTTATGCGTTTCAAGTGTAAATTTACGGTTTTTTTGGCTTGTTTGAAAGGGCTTTTGTGTTATTTTTTTGGAGAGAATGGTGGAGTGCTTCGTCGTCAAGCATGGGCCTGCTGTCCGCTATTATGGTGGCTTGCCTACGCTGCGGGCAGACACTTGGGTAGGTTGGGCAGACACTTGGGTCTGCCCAACCTCGCCACCATATCACTACCATCAGGTCTATTTTGGAGAGTTTGTACGCTTATGATGGGCTAAAACATCCCTAATCTCAATGTCTAAACCATGAAAAATGGACTCGATAGCAGTGGTTGGCTGCTGCGTTGGCTGCCTTTTCGGTTCAAATGTGGAAATGCAAGGCATTTTGAAAATGCCCTGCAATACGGTACAAGACGTGAGAAAATGGAAGGCATCTCAGAGATGCCATCCATTAGCGTACAGCGGGAGCATGCCATAGCCATCAGGTTAGTAAAATAAAAATATGTAAAGGAAAGAAAAAGGAACTCCATCTTTGTATAAGCAAAATACAAAATAAGATGGAATTCCAAGAAATAAGCCCTAAAATTAGTGAAATGGGCAACAATATGCAAGATTTTTTTGAAGAAGAACGTATTAAAGAAATATCTTCTTCTTCTGGCTTCATTCAAAGAGAAAATAAATTAACAGCCCCAGCCTTTTTAAAAATGTGTATAGAAGCACCAATAAATAAAGGTCATGGTCATAGTCTAACAGAATTATGCGCTCATTTAGTTGGTTTAGGAGTTGTTATGTGTAGCCAAAGTTTAAATGAACAATTTAAGAAAGAGTCAGTAGATTTCGTACAACACATATTTGAGCAGTTGCTTTTATATCACTTATTAGAGAGCGCAAAACAAAGTGATATTTTTAATGACTTCAGTGGTATCTACTTAGAAGACTCTACCTCTTTTTTATTGCCTACTCATTTACGAGATGACTTTAAAAGACCAGGAGGTACTGCACCAGATGCTATGATAAAATTAAATTTTACTATTAGACATAAAGGGTCATGATTGTCAGATAACCTTGAGTAATGGAACAAGAAATGATAAGACCTTTTTAACTGATGATATAAAAGAGAACGCACTTTATTTACGAGATTTAGGTTATCATAAATTAGAATACTTTGAAAGGATAAATCAAGCAAGTGCCTTCTATGCATCTCGTTTAAAATCTTGTGTCTATCTATATTGGAACAAAGACAAAAAGGAACAACCCATTGATTTACAATCTCTTATTGATGGGTTAGAAGAAAATCAGTACTTAGACATAGAGGTATATGCAGGACAAAAACAAAGAATAAAAACAAGATTAGTTATACAAAAAGTACCAGAGGAGGTTGCTGCACAAAAGAGAGAAAAAATGAAAAAGAATAAAAGGGGCAATGATAGAAACGTCAGTCAGCATCGTTTAGATTTTTGTTCTTGTAATGCTTTCATTACTAATTTGAGTAGAGAGCAATGGCAAGCTCATATGATTGCAGCTATTTATAAAATTAGATGGCAGATTGAAATCATTTTACTATTTTTAAAAGTGAAATTTGGAATACGATTGGGGAAGAAATCAGCGAATTAAAAGGATAGCTATTATCAATGATTCTTTAAAAATGGCTTTAAGGGTAAATAAGACAGAACTATATGAAGAGTTCTTAGTTAATGCCTATATCGCACTAGTAAAATTGGGTAAAAAACAATATAGAAAGGGTAGAGACAATCCGCTCTTTCATATAGGAAAATTTGCAACCTGACGGCTATGGC
>Ga0209186_1001852_pt1 | contig 15334 bp, 22 predicted proteins | sample SidtaG_FD_187426 | JGI IMG/M metagenome (GOLD analysis project Ga0209186, IMG submission 187426) | Marine algal microbial communities from Sidmouth, United Kingdom - Sidmouth_Male2 metaG (SPAdes) (version 2) | ecosystem: Host-associated > Algae > Red algae > Unclassified | place: Sidmouth...
TACCTCGGGACTTATCCCAAGATTTTTCAATTTTCCCGGATAGAATTCCGGTGGGATTTTATCCCTGGTCGAGATCATATCTCGGTCCGGCTTACGCTCGGATTGCGGAAGCTTCCACGAGCTTCCCCGTCCCCCCAGAGGGCCCGGATTCGGGAAGACGTGTGTCTCCCTTGTGTGTGCCAGACCCCCCCAGGGGGGCCCGATCGGGTGTTCCCCGCCTCACGCCCCTCTAGAGGGATCGTTTCATGTGTGGCCCTGGGGCTCCCTGGACACCCGCCCAAGGGGGTTGTCCCACGCTACCCCCCTAGGGGGGTGTTGCGTGACTGGTCACGACCCGTCCCCGGCTCATGCCGGGGGGGTCGTGTCACCCCTGACAGGGGGTTTCCCCCACATGCCGCTAGTCTCCCTCAGTGGGCGCTAGTCTGGCACCTTGGCCGACGACTGCGACGCCGAGCGGGCGCGCGCCACATGTCAGGCGAGGCGTTGAGTGCACACTGAAGGCGGCAGACAGTCGTCCGCAGGCGACGTCATCGTGTACAGGTACTCCTCGTCCTCGGAGGATGGGACAGGGTTAGGAAAGGCGCTCTGCGCGAGCCGCAAGTCGCCACGGTGGTTTGTACCGACGAGAAGCGGAAGTGGGCTGCCGTCCGGCAGGTCAGAGCGCGTCAGCACCTCGCGGCCGCGGAAAAGCGCGTGTGTTTGCCAAAAGACGCGGAGCACGTCCGGATCGACGTACCTCTCCTCGCCGTACAGGTTCTCCCAGCCCAAGTCCCCTGCCGGCGAGACGCCCGAGGCGCGCACAGCGAAGCGTGGACCCGCGTTAGTGTAGTCGATTCTCCCCGTCAGGCCAATTAACGCGGCGGTGTCAGGTACGATCTTGACAGAATCCCGTGAACCAACAGTGACGCTCAGGCACTTGCCGCCGCGGCGGGCCTCTGGCGACATGCAGCTCGTCGTGGCACGCGCCCGAGCACGGGCAGCCGCGCCTCCAGCATAGGTAACTGCCGCCGCAAGCGCAGCCGCTGCCACTGTCTTGGTAGCCGCAGTCGTCAAATGGGGCGTGGCGCTGATCTCCGCCAAAAGGAGGGCTTCGGCCGGCGGCCTCGGCGGTCGACGCAGCGACGGCTGACATTGCCGTAGGCGTGGCAGCAGGGGGACCAGTCGTGGTAGCCGTTGAAAGAACCGTCGGTTCTTCCGTCGGGATGGCAGTTGTGGCCGATGTTGGGGACGTAGAGGTGGTAGTGCCCATTGCACACGCCGCAGCCTGCCACGGCGTGCTGACCGCATCTGCGACCAACCGCGCGATGGCCACCTCGGCGACAGCAGACGTGACGGCCGTAGAGGAAACCGGCGGCGTGCCGACCGAAGCGACAACCGGCGGCGTCACGACCGCCGTGGTGACCTGAGGCGTGACAACCGCGGCGTAAACCTGCGGCGTGACGACAACGGCGGCGGCCGGCGGCGTGACGACCGCCGCGGGGACCTGCGGCGTGAGCACTGCCGTAAAAACCTGCGGCGTGACGACCGCCGCAGCGAGAGGCGGCGCAAAAGGTGCTGCAGAGACCGCCCGTGTGACGGCTGCCGTCGCGTCCGCCGGCGTGACGTCCGCGAAGGAGGTCTCGGGCGTGACTCCCGCCGCTGTAGCATCGGACGTGGCTGCTGGGGATCTCTCAGAAGTCGTCGGAACGCCGACCGTTCGGTCTGCCACAATCGTGGACGATAAAATCCCGGCGTTGTCGACAGTGAACACTCGCACAGAATAGCGGGACAGGATGTCGCCAACAGTCGTGGTCTTGACTTTAGACAGAGGCGTGGCTGTAAACGGACCCATATCGTGCCTGGTGCGCGGCATGTCCGGGAGGTAAGGCGGGGTGGGGCAGTCGAGAAGAGAAACAAGAAGGAGAGTTCACGGGAAGGAGATGCAGGGAAAGAAATGGCGGAGGGTGGGGGGCGCATGACGGGCAGTCCCCAAACCAGCGGAGGAAGCCGCCCGCATAGAACATAAGGACATACTGCGCCACAGTTGGCACAGCAGGAGACCCCCAGAGAGCGCCCGGAAGCCTGGCGCCCGAGCTTCGGGAGCGCAGTAAGAGTGATCTCTGCGGCAGGTGGGGCATCATAGCGCCGAAGCGCCGTAGCACGCGCAAATCTCGCGCCAAAAGAGCGAACGGGAACCCCTCGACGCCTCCACCCCCCCAAATCTTAACTACATAGCACACCCGCAGCCACCGAACCAGTGCATGGTCCGCGACACCCAGCCCCGCGTCCACATGACGCATCCAGTGACGTCTCAGCGGCACCGCGCGGCGACTCCGCGCCGAAAAAAACCGCAGTGCCATTGCCCCTCAACAGCACCCTTCAGGCAGCGGCACGGTGCATTGTGGCTGCCAGACATGTGGCAGCCCGTGCGGGGAGGCCACGAGCACCCCCCCGCTCCCCCGCCTAGAAGGCGCCCCAGGAGCTCCAAGCTCGGCGGAAACCGACCCGCTACCAGGGCGTGAAAGAGGCGCGCACAACCGCTCGTTTGTGGACGCGCCCGGGGCAACTCGGAAGCGGCGAGTGGCGAGTCGCTGCGCAGCGGGTGCCCCCGCACATTCAGATCCCCAGCACAGACATATGACATCTCGGGCAGCCTAGAACAGGCCAAAATACGCAACATCGAGAGGCCCACACGGAGCAGTCGGGCCGTATATGGCGCGTAGCGGCACAGTCGCGGATATGCCGCGCCGCGGTAGGCGCCAAAAAACGCCCCGCACCCCCTTCCCCCAAGCGCCCAGCAGCGGGCTGGTGGCGGTTCCGTGCAGCGGCGGGCGCCAAAACCCTCCCCGCTGTGGGGTCGACTGCGATATTCTTCATCCGGAGGTGAGATGAGCATCCGCTTCTTTTTTATTCAGAGGGTGTAACTGACCGTGCCCACTTGACGATCGTCGAGTCAGCACTCATCCAATGGCGAGCCAACAGTATTCGACGGCCGATCGACCCTTCGAGAGAATCCAATTGTACGCAATGGAAGCATCAGCGCCGTTTATATCTCCCGGAACGTACGGCTACGCGTAGCCAGGCAAGCAGGCGACATCGCTCATTCTGGACCAGGCAGGGCTCGATGCCAGCCAACAGGCGTCCTCCACGACCATGTCCGCGTCGCTGCAGACCGCTGACGGTGCCGAGGAGGGCGCAATCTGCACGGCGCTGCTCAACCGTTGGGGGGGGGGCCCCGTCTTCAAGGCGGCGCCCGAGGCTGTCATGATGGCGGTTCCGCACACCGAGCACCAGGCGCTGGCCGCGCGCCGGAAAACGCCGAGCCCGCATCCGCGGCGCCTGCTCCGCCACCCCAAAGGAGACGATGTCGGCTACTGCAGTTGTAAAAATCTCGGGCCACATCCGCCGCGACTGTCGGACGCGCCTCGCGGCTCAGGCGGCGCATGGCGGTGGGGGCACTGGTGGCGGCGGTGAACCGCTAGATGTGTGTCAAAACGGGAGCGGTTGTCGGGGTGGCGGCGGCGACAGCGACGAGGCGGCATAAGCCGCCAAGGAGCAGTGCCACCTGGTTATGGTATCCGACGGCGCGACGGACTCGTCACCAGGGGCTTACGTGAAAAAATGGCACTCGGATAAAATGGATAGATATACTCGGACCAGCTCAGATTCCTGAAAAACGAGCCCGATTATGCCTATTCTTATCTGAATGGCACTGCCGTTTTAACGGCTCCGAAAGGGATACACAAAATTACGACAACTTACCAGTCCTCAAACGAAGGCATCCCACCACATCAGGTAACTTGAATCGCCAGGCGGCTCCGAACGCTCGAAGCCGGAACGAGACAGGAAGTAATAAGTTAGACAAATACTGGATAGCAGTAAGCCAACTCAGGGCACATCGTCGACGGCGAAGGTGATTCGCAAACTGGGCGATTTTTCGTTTTTCGTCGCGCGCGGCAGCTGACGGTCTGCCTGTCCGACGAAGAACACTTCGCAGCCATGAAGGCCAACCAAGATAGCGAAATGGGCAACGATGCTTGCGCAGCTTGCTTGTAAATGGCTGTCGCGAGGTCAGTGCTTGTCGTGGTCTCGCACAGGTCGCGTTCACACATTCCACCACCACCCGCTCTTCGCAATGTTTTGGCAATGAGCATGGCAAGTACTTTCTGTCTGACGTACATGTTGCAGAATATGATATACTCTGAATAGAGTCCCTATTCTTATTCATAACCGACCATTTTTGGTTTCGGATACATATCCTATCCGTAATTAAGAACATGCGGCAATGCTTTTATCTGATTCAAAAAATTCCAATGTTGAGTCTACCGGAGTGGTCCGACAATCGGCAGATTCATAAGCCCCTGCTCGTCACTAACGGGGGACGTTGGCGCGGTCATCCTCGACCTGGGCGCCACCACCACTGCCGCGGGGCCGGGCTAAATGACAGACTACCTGGCGATGCTTCCCGCCGCCGAGCGGGCGGGCGTCCGCTCCACAAGCGGGCTGACTCAGTTTACAGTCGGCGGCGGGGCCTCCCAGCCGGCGGTCGAACGTCTCGATTTACCGATTCGCTTGGGTGGCCGTCGCTGCGTTGTGTCGGTCTGGGTGGTGACCGGCTCTTTGCCGCTGCTGCTCAGCCTCCGCTCGCTGGCGTCCCTCGTCGCGGTTCTGAACGTGGCGGCGGGCTTCATGAAAATCTCCGCTCTCGGTGTCGCGGTTGCCCTCTCCCTCTCCTCTGCGGGGCACCTGACGTTGAACCCCGTCACGGGCACGGGGCGTGCGGACGCGAGCCCTCTCCACCGCCGTCCGCCGCATTCGCCCTGGTAGCGGTGCTGGCGGCCGTCCTCGACAACGACTCGGCCGGGTTGGACGGCGCTGTGTCCAAGCTGCAGACGCAGTACTGGCTCAGCGCTGCGCCCCGCCTGATCCGCCTGCTGCGGGACCGCCGGAAGACGCACGCGGCAGTGTTCCCTGCCGTTGCCGAGGCGATCTTGGCGTGCGACACGTGTCGGCGTGACGGGCCGCGTCCATTGCGCACGCTAGAGTCCGTGCCGCAGTCGCTGCCTTTCAACAACCTACTGGATGTGGACCAGGCCTTCCTTTCCCCGCTGAGAACGTTCCTGCACATGATCGACGTGGGCGCATTGTTGTCCAAGGGGGTAGCCTTTTCCGACAAGGAGACAGAGACATTCACTCGGGCCGTGCTGGTGGGGTGTTTGCCAAACCACGGCGCTCCCCGGGCGATGCTCTCGGACTCGGGTAAGGAGTTTGACAGCTCCCTGTTCCTGGCCCTGGCCGAGCAGTTCAACATTGCGTCGCTGTCCAAGGCGGCCCAGGACCACCACTCCGACAAGGATGTGGAGCGGCACAATGCCGTTCTCAAGTCGATGGTGCGTCGGTTGCGGGGGAATTCCCGGCGGCGCCCATGCAAGAGCTGCTCGACGCCGCGTTCCTGTCCAAGAACAGCCTGAGCGTACACAGCGGCGCGTCCCCGTTTCAGCTGATGAGCGACTTGGCGCCACACCTGTCGGCGGCGCTCATGGACGGGCGGCCGGCCCTCGGTGCTGGACCGGTGGAGGACAACGACGCCCTGCGGACGTCCCTGTCCCTCCTGCATGCCGCCTGGGTCGCGCACGCGCAGGCAGAGGCCGAAGGCTCTCTGCGCCGCGTGCTGGCGCGCTACGCGACCAACGTGCCATCCTGCGTCTGGGCGGTGGGGGACGTGGTGTATTCTCGGGCCGAAGGGTTCAATTTCTACCACGGGTTGTGGCGCGGACCGGCGCACGTCATGGACATGGCAGTGGCCAAGGATCTCGCGCGCCTTCAACACGGCAACCGCTCTGTATTCCAGTCGGGCATCTGGGTGCGCCTTGTCGCGGACACCGCGCCCCCCGCTCCGCTGACCCTGCTGGAGGCCGACGCGACGGCGTCGGGCAGCTCCAACGCGTCATACGCCTCGGACGGGGTCGCCCACTTGGTTGACTCGGTGCCGGCCGCCGACACGTCCGCCTCCATATTGGCTTGTGCCCGATACGCACTGCGCCGCGACGGGTCTCCGCCGCCCCCGCTGCCCGCGTGTTCGGCGTGGACAGGGCGCACGCGTGGTCGCGGGTCGAGCCGTGTCCGCGTTTCCGCCGGCCAGGCAGCCGCCCTTTTCGGAGCCTCCCCCGGGACTGCAGCCGACTCAGTGGACTATGGCCACGGCCTGCGCAGTTTTTAGGTCTCCCGGGTCACCGAGCCGTTTTCTTTCGGCGCCCCTCTCTCTGTTTGTCTGGCGCGTGTCGACGCCCAGATGGCGCTCACCATCGAGGCCTGCGGAGCGCCGTACGCCCCTTGCTCGGTTGTCACGTCTTTTGTGGCGTCCCCGACCGCGCCGGCCTCCCCAGCGGCGCCCGAGTGGGCGGCGCTGGTCCCCGTCGACAACGCCGGGACGCACATGTGCCGCCTTTTCGCGCTGCATCAGACACTGGCCCACGAGGCTTGCCCCCCCTGTGCCGCTCGAAAGAGGTGCCTGGGGCGTTCCCGAGACGCCCTGTTCACCGCCCTTGCAAACCCCGACACGCCGGGGGGCGCCGTGCTGCAGCGCTCCAGGCGGTCGGAGCACCGTGTGTTTGTCACCCGCCGGGAGCTGCGCCATCGACAGCCCGACGACCGTCTTTGTCCAGCCGCCGCCGTAGGCTCGCACCGGCGGTGGTCATGCAGCGTCTTCGTAAGTTTTTGTACAGGGGGACCGACCCCCCCCGCTGGTGCTACGGCAGCGTCCTGGTCCTCATGCGCTCGCTGTCGGTGGCACGCTCCACGGTGGACCATGCGCACTTCGCCCGCCACGAGGCCGGCGTGCTGGCGCTTGCGATCGCCGTCCATGTCGACGTCTTTTTCTTCGGAGGCTCGCCGACGGCGGTAGACATGTTTGAGTCGGCTCTGCGCTCGCGTTTTGCGGCGGGCCCCACCAAGGTGGGCGCCTTCATGTTTACTTGGCTGTCGTTGGCATCCCACCTGAGCGACTCATCGGGCGTGCCCACCCTGACGGTCAAACAGGACGCCTGTATAGGCGCCATCGAAGAACTAGTCCTGACAGAGGAGCACCTCTCGGCGCTGTCCTCCCAGCTGAAGGCCGCTCAGCTTACCCTCTCCCGCCGCGTGTCGCATAAAATGCCGTGTCACCCCAGCCCACAGAAGCAGATAGGGACAACTGCCCAGCTGAGGTAACCCGCCCGCACACCCTTGCTCTAGTCTCGCCCGGTGACACGGTCACCTAGGAAAGCACCCGAAGGAGCAAAGAGGGAGGAAGGAGGTGAGAACGCAGTTATTCGTTTGTGGGGAAGCCGGGCCACGAGCGCCCCGATGTCCCCTTAAGCTATCCGAGCAAGCAGGCTCACATGGCCCCGAATCCCACACAGAAGTCTCCCCAAGGGGAGATCTGGGGATCTATACCAGTGGGCCCCCCTACTGTAAAACATATAATTCAAGCAACTGACATGCAATTGCAAACGATCCACAATCAACCAAGATCCCAACAAGCAAGGACAGCGCCCCTTGTCCGAACCGGGGCGTGACTCGTCATCCGCGTCGCCCGGCGACCCATAGACCTCCTGGCCAGTAAGGGGGTCCGGACCGGGCCGGGTAATGCGACATAGCTCCCTTCTCAGCGTGAACCGTCCCGGGACAGCCCAGGTGGTTCCCCTACCGGCGCCTTGTCACGACCCTTCGGTGTCCCGTGGGTCTCGTGGGATGGCGTGGGTGCCCGGATTACCCCCGTCTCGGTCTCGGGGCCGACCGGTTCCCCGCGCGTGGGTGAACCTTGGGGGGAGGAGGGTCGCCGCGTCTTGGTGGGCTGGTTGTCCAATGTAAGAGCGTGGATGAGGTTGCCCTCCCAGGTGAGGGAGAGTCCGCACGTGAGTCCCCCCCCTTGTCTCGTTCCACTGGTGCACACCTTATCCCCGTGGGACTAATCACAAGGCCCACCATCCCCAGTTCCCACCTTGTACCCTGAAGGAGGTCCGGCGTTGGCGGGGGCCGCGGGCACAAGGTCAAGGCGTCCCGGACCAAGGCCAAGGACAGGGTCAAGGCGTCCCCGACCAAGGCCAAGATGTCCTCTTCGGGGTCCGAAAGTGTGGCGCCGGCGTCTGTCGACCACTCTGGGGAGCATGGCTGCCCCCCAGGCACTATCCCGGCTCCCGTCGGGGGGGTTATCCCGGGCGTGGCCTTACCCGCGTCGAAGGCGGGCGACACACCCCCGCCGAGTCTCCTCGCACCCGCAGTATTCGTGCGCTTGTGCCGGGTTGTCTTGGGTGTCGTGCTGGCGGCGCCCGAGGATGTCAACACGGCCGAGCGCCTCCAGAAGATCCTGTCCATGCGCCCCAACCGGGCGACAAGCTGGATCCGTGAGCAGCGGCGGTAGTTCTTGACGCGTCTTGACACGACGGCGCTCGTGTCGGCGGACCGCGGGGCGGGGGAGGTCGTGCACTCTGGTCCTGGTCTCACCCTTGGGGCTGATCGACCGTTTCGTGCCCCGGGTAGCGCTTGGGCGACCCGTCCTGCCGGTTTCCCGATTGCTTGATCCGGGATCCCGCCGTGCACTACGACTCCATCATCTCGGCGCCGGTCATCCGCGCGCCGGGGGAGGATTATTACCCCAGGTGGTTGGCAGCGATGGTGCGCAGGGTTAAGGCCCTGGCCCCTCCGCCGGCGTAGCCCAACTTTCTCTACATGACGATTCCGGGTCCATACTTGCGTCGGCTCCCCATCCTGCCCCAGTCGTCACATGCTAACTCCGAGCACCGGGCGCGTCGCCGGGGCTTCCTGATCAGCTGGAACCACCAGGAGGCTTGGCGTTTTCCTCCGGTGATGCTCACACAGTTCTTCACGGTGGTGCCCACTTGGTTTGCCGAGATGGACACCCCGAATGGGTTTACCACTGGGGGCTCCTTGGCGGCGTACTACTCCCGGGATGAGATCTACCGGTCGTGTCGGGACGCCCACTAGGTCACGATGGCCATCTGGGTGACCGAGTACTTGGTGATGGCGTGCAACCCCTGGTACGAGGAGGTGCGCGACGGTCGTTTCTGGCCTTTCTTGGACGCCCTGTTCGGCTGTGTCAAGCAGCTCGAGCCGGAGGAGCTAGCCGGGGATGATGCGGAGGACTTGGGCTTCTTCCAGGCCACGTTGGCTCTGCGGGTGGCTCTCCCGGTCCATGACGAGGCCTTCCACGATGCCGTGGGCCGTCTTGACACCTCCCTCCTGGACCGGGACGGGTGGCTCACGGTGGTTGTTGAGCATTTCTCAGCAACTCCATGTTACTCAATGCTCTGGCGGGATGTCACATTGCAATTTGTTCTGTACTTTGACTTTGTATTTGATGTTATCGCATGTATTTGATTTTGGGGGCACCCTTTGGGGAATGAGCTCCGGGAGATAAGCGAGGTGCATGGTCGGGATTTTGAGGGGCTGTGAGCGCGTGTGCTCGTGGCCCGTGCGCTCTCCGCCCGCGGAGGTGCGTGGTGTGTGTATGCATGCTGGGAGTGGGGGTTTCTGCGGGTGCTGAGAGCGTGGGGGCGCCTGGATTGTATCGCGCTGCCCCCTTACGGCTCGTGCCACCTCTATGATAGAACCTTAACGCACCCACCCACTGTACTGCCCGCTTCACAGATTATGGGACCAGTCGTCGCTGGTGGTCATCGTCTTTCTCTCCTACGGTCTCTAGGGGGACGACGCTGCTCGGGTCGCGGTGTGTTCCGGCGTTGGATAGGCGTTTAGAGCCTCTATCGACGACAGGGTGGCACCGGTCGGTGCCACGGTCGTCAACATGTCGGACCACGGCCGCTTTGGCGGCCCGCGGTTTGCACAGCTGGACGACGACTAAAAAGTGTGGGCGGCGTAGCAACGTGCGCAGCTGAAGAAGGAGAAGCTGTGGAAGGCGGTCTTGACGGACCGTCCTGCTTCTGGGTCGGACGACAAGCAGTCCGTCCCGGTGGTCGAGGAGTGGGACGCCAGGAATGAGGCGGCTCTTGCGACCATCCAGATGTCGGTCAAGTTCGTGCACCTTAACACTGTGACGTCGTTCGACACGGCTAAGGAGGCGTGGAACGCGCCAAAGGGAATGTTTGAGGCGCGGGAAAACGCTCAGCTGCTTCGGCTCATGGAAGAGCTCAGCTTCCTAAGGAAGGGCGACGAAGAGAGCATCATCAAGTTCACGTCGCGTGCCAAGATGATCCGGGACGAGCTGGCCATGCTCGGCAACCTGGTGGACGACAACACGCTCGCGCTGCGTGTCTTGTCGGGGCTTCCTTCCGAGTACGGGATGCTCAGGACGGTCCTGGAGAACAAGGACGTCAAGCTGGTCATGTCGGACGTGACAGATAAAGTGCTTGAAGTCGAGCAGCGGAGCATATCTGCGGGTTCATCGAAGCCCGTTGGTACTGTCAAGTCGCAAGCTTTCGCGGCTGCGGCGCCAAAGAAGCCGTTTGACAAGAAGTCGGTCATGTGCTACTACTGCGACAAGAAGGGGCACAGGAATCGCGACTGCTACAAGCGGAAGACTGACGAGGCCAAGGGCACAAACAAGCCCGGTCTCGGCGGCCTTGATGGCGGCTATTGGGGCGGGCCCCAGGCGGGTGCCGCTCTGGCCTCTACTGCTTCGGCAGGTCCACGCGGCTCCTCTAAGGAACAGGGGAGCACCAGCGGGTCGTCGACCTGGGTGCTTGATTCGGGGGCGACCAACCACATGGCCGCCGGCGACAAAGGCTTTACCGTCCAGTCGGCGGGGAGCGGGGCCAAGGTCACCTTGGCAAATGGTGACAAAGTCCCCATCAAGGGGCACGGCCACGTCTCTATGGACGTAGGCAAGGGAAACTCCAAGGCACGCATGGTCTTAGCAGCGGCAATGCTCGTGCCCGACCTGACCAGCAGCCTGCTGTCGGTTCGGGCGATCTACCGGACCAGTGGTGCGGTGGTGTTTGTCGGGGACGCCTGCTACATCCTCAGCGACGGGGATGCTATTCGTGCGAGCGGAGGGCTCAGCGAGGCGTCGGTAGTCGGAAAAATCAACGACCGGGAGCAGGATGTGCTCAAGGTGACGCCCGTTATGGCTTCGGCGAACGCGGCGTCCGCCCGCATCGCCGGGGAGGCGGAGCTTTGGCATCGCCGGTTCAACAACTTGGGGTTTGAGAACCTCAAGCGGGCCGCCAAGATGGACGACGGGATGCCGTCGTCGGTGGCCAATGCCGAGCGTGTGGTCGGCACTGTGTGTGTGCCGTGCCTGGATGGAAAGATGGTGCAGGCACCGCATCCGCGGTCTTCCACCAGGACCACCAAGTGCGAGCTGGTCCACACCGACATGAATGGGGCACTGAGGGAGTCTCTGGGTGGCTCCATCTGCTTCATCACTGCGCTAGAGAACAGCACTGGTTTCATCACGGCGACGCCCATCAAGACAAAGGGGATGGCGTCAGAAGTGCTCAAGGCGCACATCAAGCAGCTTGAGACGATGACGGGTGTCAAAGTCAAGCGCGTCCGTCACGACGGTGCCAAGGAGTACCTCACCAATGACCTCCAGGCATGGTAAGAGGACAAAGGCATCACCTCTCAGATGACGGCGCCGTACAAGGCGCAGCAGAACGGAACGTCAGAAAGGGTCAACCGCACGCTGATGGAGCGTGTGCGTGCTGCTCTGCTCGATTCCGGGGCGTACGAGGAGCTGTGGGCTGAGGCCCTGGCCTCCGTCGTCCATGTGCGCAACCGTTCGCCAAAATCGGGGCTGGGCGTGACGCCGCTGGAAGCACTAACGGGACGACGCCCTAACGTGGCGGGATTCCTCGTCTGGGGGAGTCGCGCCTGGGCGCTCAAGCCCAAGAGGCAGCAGCACAAGCTGGAGCCGAGGACCGAAGTGGGCCGCTATGTCGGCTACACGGCTGTTGGAAAGGCCTACCGCTTCCTTGAGGACGGGACCAACAAAGTGTTCGAGCGTCGGGACGTCCTGATGGAAGAAAAGCCGACGAAGGCCGGGACTTCGCCCGTCGGTTCAAGCGCTGGTTTCCAGCTGAAGATGACCGAGGACAGCGCCAACAACGACGGCATTGACCGGGCAATGGACATGCTCGATGCCGAAGGAGATGGCGGGGAGAAGCATCTTCCTGAAGAGGACTCCGAGAGCGACAGCGACGGCGATCCTGACGACCTCGCGGACGACAACGACGATGAGGAAGGTCACGGTGATACTGCTTCCATACACCCGGTCGGTCACCCTCCCGCGGAAATGGACAATGCCGCTCCGGCGCCTCGTCGCTCTACTCGTAGGCCAGCCCCCAAGGTAACCTGGTGGGAGAAGGACCCCAAGGCGCACCTGGCCAGCGGTGACGAGTCGGCGGCCAAGGATGGCTGGGACTTTACCAAGCCGCCTGCAAGCGAGAAGGAGGCGCGTGCCCGTCCTGACTGGCCGTTGTGGTAGAAGGCCATCAAGGACGAGGCAGTGGCGCGTGGGCAACTTGGCACCTGGTCTAAGACCAAGGTGAGCAACAAGAAGCAAAAGACGGTCAAGACCCGCTTCGTGTTCGACATCTAGCACGCTGCAGAGGGAAAGCTGACGCGGTACAAGGCGCGGCTTGTGGCCCAGGGCTTCAACCAAGTTCCGGGGCGGGACTTCGATGAGACGTGGGCACCGGTTCCAAATGCGGCGACAACGCGTGCAATATTCTCCGTGGCGGCCGCCAAGGACTGGGAGATTCACCATGTCGACGTTAAGACAGCCTTCCTGAACGCAAAGATGGACAAGGAGATGTACATCAAGCTGCCGGATGGTGTCGAGGACGGGGACTCGGGGGAGATTTTCCGGCTGAACAGGGCCCTGTACGGGACAAAGCAGGCGGGACGTCTTTGGGGCATGAAGCTGGATAAAGAGCTCAAGGAGATGGACGCCTCTCGGTCATTCGTGGACCCGTGCGTCTACGAGTGGAGCCACTCCGTGCACGGACGCGTCTTCATCCTGGTCTACGTTGATGACCTTATAGTAGCGGGAGAGAGCCTGGCGGGTGTTAAGGCCGTCAAGTCGGCAGTGTCGGGAAAGTTCGACGTGCGCGACATGGCGGAGGTGAAGGACTTCATCGGCATCAAGGTCATGCGCGACCGCAAGGCCAGCACGATTACTCTGAGCAACCCGGGTCACACTGCGGCGCTGCTCGAGGCGTTCGGCATGGAGATGGCGACACCCAACAAGACCCCCATGGCGTCGGGGGTGAAGCTCTCAAAGACGGGGAAGGACGTGCTGCCGGAGAACAACCGCTACGCGGCGAAAGTAGGTTCCCTGCTCTACTTGTCGACGATGACGCGGCCAGACATTTCGTTTGCAGTCGGCGTGCTGTCCCGCTTCATGTCTTGTCCCGAGCAAGCGCCCATGCGCGCGGCCAAGGGTGTGCTGCGCTACCTTTTCGGCGCAACACGTCTAGGGGTGGCGTATTTTAGCAGCGAGCCGCTGCAGGCGTACGTCGACGGTGACTGGGCGGGCGACGTTGACGGCCGTCGGTCTACCACGGGCTTCATCTTCACCGTCAACGGTGGTCCCGTTGCGTGGGCGAGCAAGCGACAGTCGACTGTGGCAACTTCCACCGCCGAGGCCGAGTACGTGGCGGCCGCCATGGCTACGAAGGAGGCCCTGTGGCTCCGCAAGCTGCTGGGAGTTCTTGGCGTCGATGGCCAGGCCGTGCCGATGGGGGAGGACAACCAGTCGTGCCTTGCACTGATCAACAACCCCGAGGCGACAGGCCGCACCAAGCACGTGGACGTCGCCTGACACATGTTGCGTGACTACCAGACGCGCGGGGACGTAGCTTTCTACTTCCTTCCCAGCGCGGAAATGCCCGCCGACGGACTCACCAAGCCTCTACCGTCGCCCGCCCTCACAGCGTTCCGCAACGCGATCGGCGTCGGCGCCGACTTGGGCGGCGCCGACATGGCGCAGTAGTAGCGGCTCGAGCGCGGCGGGCCAGAGTTTCGGTAGTCGGGTTTGCGTCGCGGCGAATGCGACCTTTCGGCGGGGTACTACTATGGGCTCGGTCGGGTCGGGGCGATTTTGCCTAAGTCGGGTCAAGAAAACCAACCTTCCAAAGCGGTACTACTGTGGGCTCGGTCGGGTCGGATCGGGTCGGCGGCGTCACAATTCGGATTGGCCATCACAACATCTGATGTGACGCATGCCATTGGGGGGAGTGTTGAGCATTGCTCAGCAATTCCATGTTACTGAATGCTTTGGCGGGATGTCACATTGCAATTTGTTCCGTACTTTCACTTCGTATTTGATGTTTTCGCATGTACTTGATTTGGGGGGCTCCCTTTGGGGGATGAGCTCCGGGAGATTAGCGAGGTGCATGGTCGGGATTTTGAGGGGCTGTGAGCGTGTGTGCTCCTGGCCCGTGCGCCCTCCGCCCGCGGAGGTGCGTGGTGTGTGTATGCATGCTGGGAGTGGGGGTTTGTGCGGGTGCTGAGAGCGTGGGGGCGCCTGGGTTGTATCGGGCTGCCCCCTTACAGCTCGCGCCACCTCTATGATAGAACCTTAACGCACCCACCCACTGTACTGCCCGCTTCACAGTGGTGACCCGACAAGATGCCGACGGGGTGAGTATCGTCATCCAGGATCCTCTCACGCCACGGCGTACTCGATCCCGGAGTCTTGCATGTCGGTCCCTCCGGAGGCGCCTCTGTGTCGGGCCCAAGTACCGCTCGCGTCTGTAGGGATCCCATCGGGGTGGGCGTCCGCCGTTGCTCAGCGAACCGGTGGTTCCGGCTCTTCGCCCTTGCGTGGTCTGCCCCTCCCGGGTCATCAACTGGTCCCGCCTCTCCGTGCTTCTCTCGTCGCCAGCCCTGTGACCTTGATGCCGACAGCCCCTTCTTCTCGGGCTGATCCTGCGACCCCCGTGGTGAGTACCGTGGCCCGGGCTGCGACGGCCAACCGCTTGCTTTTGGCCCCCCCTTTGCCCGACTCACTCCTGCAGGATACCTCAGTGACACTTCGGTCGGAGGGCTAGGCGTGGCTGGAGCGTCTTTTCGGGCGCCTCCGTGGTTCGCCGGCTGGGTTTCCCGCCAGCGCGCTCTTTGTCTCCATGGTCGACCTGCTTGGGATCTTGTCGAAGGACTTGTTCACCTGAGCGGAGACACACCCGGTGGGGGACCCCGATGCGCTGGAGGCGGTCCTTCAGGGGTGGTCCCCTTCAGGCGTGAACGACCAGCTCCGTGTGGGGGAAACCCCCTGTAAGGGGTGACACGACCCCCCGGCATGAGCCGGGGACGGGTCGTGAACAGTCACGCAACACCCCCCTAGGGGGGTAGCGTGGGACAACCCCCTTGGGGGGGTGTCCAGGGAGCCCCA
>Ga0209186_1001854_pt1 | contig 15310 bp, 14 predicted proteins | sample SidtaG_FD_187426 | JGI IMG/M metagenome (GOLD analysis project Ga0209186, IMG submission 187426) | Marine algal microbial communities from Sidmouth, United Kingdom - Sidmouth_Male2 metaG (SPAdes) (version 2) | ecosystem: Host-associated > Algae > Red algae > Unclassified | place: Sidmouth...
GGTCGGTGAAGAGTTCAAAGCAGAGTTTTGCGACATTGACGAAGACTATGCGCGCTTCTTCCAAACTCCGGAAGGCAAAAAAGCCCATTTTGACCTCCCCGCCTTTATCTTGTCCCGACTCGACGTGATGGGCGTGCGAGCGGAATGGACGGGACAGTGCACATATGCCGAAAAAGACGACTATTTCAGCTATCGCCGCAACACACATGCGCAGATTACCGGCTATGGGCGCAACTTATCCGCAATCGTTCTGCCGTCCTCCATGGACTCTGAAAACGCAGGGCGCTAACGGAAATTCAAATTCACCCTGCACGGGATAGCGACCATGAAATTGATCAGCGGCACCGCCAATAATGATTTGGCGAAGAGCATTGCAGATGTGCTCGATATTCCTCTGACCAGTGTGGAGATTGAGCGTTTCCGCGATCAGGAAATCTTCGTCCGAATCAATGAGAATGTTCGCGGCGAGGATATTTTCCTTATCCAGCCCACATCTGCCCCCGCCAATGACCATCTCATGGAGCTTCTGATCCTGATTGATGCGCTTGTCCGGGCCTCGGCGCAGCGCATTACGGCGGTTGTTCCCTATTTCGGCTATGCTCGACAGGACCGCAAAACAGGCGGCCGGACTCCGATTTCAGCGAAACTCGTTGCGAACTTGATTTCAAAGGCTGGCGCCCACCGCGTTTTGACCGTGGACCTCCATGCCGGACAAATTCAGGGCTTCTTCGATATTCCAACGGATAACCTGTTCGGACAGCCCGTCTTCATCACAGACATCCGAGAGCAATTCTCGAAAAAGGACCGCGCAAAGCTGCTCTTCGTTTCGCCGGATACGGGCGGTGTGGTGCGGACCCGCGCGATTGCGAAACAATTCGACGCGGATATTGCCATTGTCGATAAACGCCGCCCGAAAGCGGGCGAAAGCGAAGTCATGAACATTATCGGCGACGTCGCCGGTCGAAACTGCATTCTCTATGATGATATTATCGATTCAGGCGGGACGCTTTGCAACGCGGCGAAAGCGTTGAAAGATCATGGCGCAAACACGGTTTCCGCCTATATCACTCACGGCGTGCTGTCCGATCCGGCTGTGGAGCGCATTACGAAATCGGAATTGACCGAAGTTGTCATCACAGACACGATTATGCAGCCGCAAAAGGTTAAAGATTGCGATAAAATCCGCGAATGCTCGACGGCGAAACTGCTGGGCGAAGCCATCCGCCGCATCGCCAATGATGAGAGCGTCTCGAAACTTTTCGGTTAAAGCTCCACATCACAGCTTATACGCCGGAGACTCGCAAACCCCCTTGCGTGCTATGTCGCTTTTGCCTATAGGGCGCACCAACTATAGATTCAGCCCTACCAAAGGCCGCTTCAACGCAATTGGAGCGGTTCGTTTTTTGGGCCAAGCATGTAAATTAAGGTCAGTCCCATGAGTGTTGTTCTCGACGTTGTCGTCCGCGAAGAAAGCGGAACCGGAAATGCCCGCGAAGCCCGCCGTAACGGCATGGTCCCGGGAGTCATCTATGGCGGTGATAAAGACGCTGTTTCAATCGGCGTAAAATATAATGAAATTCTGAAAGCCATTAACTCCGGGCAGTTTCTGTCCAACATGGTTGAGCTCAACCATGACGGCAAACCACAAAAAGTTCTGACCAAGGACGTTCAGTTCCACCCGGTGTCAGACAAGCCTATTCATGTCGACTTTTTCCGCGTGACCGAGAAAACAATTATCGACGTCAACGTATCCGCCGTATTTGTTGGCGAAGACGTGTCTCCGGGCATGAAAGAAGGCGGCGCTCTGAACGTCGTCCGTTACAATATCGAAATCAAATGCCCGGCCGGCTCTATCCCGGACAGCATCGAAGTCGACATCTCAGGCATGAATATCGGCGATTCAATACATCTGTCCGAAGTTGCACTTCCACCTGGCGTTAAGCCCGGTATTACGGACCGCGATGTTACAATCGCAACGATCGTTGCCTCTCGCACCTCCAAGACTGCGGAAGAGGAAGAGGAAGAAGCGGCGGCAGCAGCGGCAGCAGCTGAAGGTGAAGACGGTGAAGCTCCAGCCCCTGAAGGCGAAGAAGGCTAATTGCTTTCCGTCCTGCGTCGGCTGTTTTCACGGCCAAAGGAGGGCGACGTTATGGAAATCTGGTGCGGTCTCGGAAATCCCGGGGCCAAATATCACGGCAATCGGCATAATATCGGCTTCCTGATCCTCGACGGCCTCGCCGAGGATCATGGGTTTCCTGCGTGGAAGACCCAATTTAAAGGCCTGACAACAACAGGCCTGATTGGCGGACGCAAAGTCCTGCTCCTCAAACCATCGACATTCATGAATGAGAGCGGGCAAGCCGTTCAGGCGGCCCTGTCCTTTTACAAGCTGGGTTTGGATGATCTCACCGTTCTACACGACGAGCTCGACCTCGCCCCCGGCAAAGTCCGGGTTAAGACAGGCGGCGGATTGGCGGGGCACAACGGCTTGCGGTCCATCAACAAGCTCTGCGGCGGACCCGATTTTCACCGCATTCGCCTCGGCATAGGTCATCCAGGCGTTAAGGACCGCGTTGCGGGCTATGTGCTCTCCGATTTCGCCAAAGATGAACACGACATCCGCGATGATATGATAAACGGGTTCAGCAAAAATGCTGAACTCCTCGCGGACGGCAAGCGCGATCTGTTTCAAACACGCGTGATGGAGTATATCGCCCGATAAACCTTTAGAGGAAAACCTTTTGCTTGCCTCTTGCCCCAGATACCAGACACGCTAGACCGTGCCTATGTTATCTTTATTTGAAATCGTCGCCCTGCTCTTGGTTCTATCGGCATTACTGTCATGGTTCAACCGAGCTTACCTAAAGCTGCCCCATACGATTGGCCTCTTGGTCATGGCGCTTCTCGCCAGCTTCATCCTCATGGCCTTAGAGTTCTTTTTTCCGGTTATCGGTTTAACCGACACCATGGAGGCCATGCTCAAGCAAATCGATTTCAATGAGACCTTGATGAAAAGCATGCTGGGCTTTCTCTTATTCGCGGGGGCGCTCCATGTCGATATCGGCAAATTGCGCGACGCCAAATGGGCGATTGGGTCCATGGCGACCTTTGGCGTGGTTCTCTCGACTTTTATCGTCGGCGCAGGATTTTGGGGCCTCGCGCAGCTTTTTGGCATTGAGTTGCCGTTTATTTGGGCGCTGGTGTTCGGGTCTCTCATTAGCCCGACAGACCCTGTCGCTGTCCTGTCCATCCTTAAAACTGTCAAAATGCCAAAGTCGCTAGAGACAAAGATTGCGGGCGAAAGCCTGTTTAATGACGGGGTTGGCGTTGTTGTCTTCACCCTCATTGTGGCCATCGCCGTGGGCAGCACAGGCGGCGGGCACGCTTTCCTGACCAATGAATTCCAACTGGCGGGACCCATCATGGCGGCGGCAGGCGGCGGCTCTGTCGGTGTGTTGGACGTGATAGAACTCTTTGTCGTTGACGCCATTGGAGGCGCTATTCTAGGCGGCATCGCGGGGTGGATTACCTACCGCATGATGGCGCGCATTGACGAACATGCGATTGAGATCCTGATTAGCTTGGCCCTCGTAGCAGGCACTTATGCCCTCGCCCAGCGCATCGAAATTCTGGGTCATCACTTGTCTGGCCCAATCGCGGTCGTCGTGGCAGGCCTTATGATCGGCAACAAAGGCAAGACATTCTCCATGAGTGAAACCACGCGCGAGCATCTGTTTGCATTCTGGCATATGGTCGATGAAATTTTGAACTCAGTGCTCTTCCTATTGATTGGCTTAGAGCTCTTGGTCCTTGGTCTCCGACCTGAATATGCCCTCATTGGGGCGGTGGCCATTCCTTTGGTTCTCCTTGCGCGGACCTGCGCGGTTTATGTGCCGATGAAGGTCATCGGGACGTTTAAGAGCTTTACCAAAGGCGCTGTGCCTGTCCTTGTCTGGGGCGGCGTGCGCGGAGGCATCTCCGTCGCCTTGGCACTATCCCTGCCGGACAACGAATATAAGCCGCTCATCCTCACAGCGACCTATGCCGTCGTGGTCTTCTCGATCATCGTGCAAGGCCTGACGATCAAGAAAGTCGTAGAGTCTCAAGTTAAAGATAACCTGACTGAGGACGCTGTGGTCTAAGGCCAAATCGTTTAAGCAGAGACAGTCGCGACGGCCTTCACAGCGAACCGCTTTTCCCGCAATTGCGCGCCGAGAATCTCTTCGAAATGCCATTTTAATACCCCGGTGACGAAAACGATACATTTTCGAAACATGTCTCTGGCAGCTGTATTTAACCGATTGCGTAATTCGATGTGATAGAATAACGAAACCGAATGACGCGACACTCGCTCATAAAAACCTTTATGGTTCTGATGGCGGCTTTGTTCCTTACAGTTCAAGGTTTTTCCCAAGCGCATGCTACCTCCAACGGCGGATTGGATCACACGCATGAGGGCGTCGCCTGTGATGTGACACTCATTGTGGCGGAACAAGACGTTCTCACACCGTCCACACATATCCCGTCGCCCGTAATATGGCTCACGGAGACGAATTATGTTGAAGCGCCTCTGAAACCCGCCATTCGCAGCTTTGAAAGCCGCGCACCGCCTCCCCGAGGCCCGCCTCTCTAAAATCTGACTTTTCTAGCTTTATCCGCACGGCTTCTCCGTAGCAGTTTTTCCTGTTTTGGATTCTCTGCCCCTATTTCAGATTTATAAGAGTATTCTATGTCCCGTTTTGCTTCCGGCCTTTTGGCCTCCGTATTCCTCGTTCCCTCTATCGCTGTCGCCCAAGACATTGGCGACGAGGACGTTATCATTGTTACCGCTTCGCCGCTGGAACGTTCCATTGACGAAGCCATTACCGGCCAATCCATCTTGTCAGGCGACGACCTCCAAGACCGCCTCGCCGGCACGATTGGCGAAACCCTTAAATTAGAGCCCGGCCTGTCTTCGACCAGTTTCGGCGCAGGCGCCTCCCGTCCGATTATTCGCGGCCAAGGCGGTGACCGGGTTCGGGTGCTGACGAATGGTGTCGGGTCAATCGATGCCTCTTCAGCCTCGCCTGACCACGCCGTGGCAGTAGAACCCGCTCAAGCCGAGCGCATCGAAGTCGTAAGGGGCGCAGCCCTCTTGCGTTATGGCAGCTCAGGCTCCGGCGGTATCGTCAATGTCATTGATGGCCGCATCCCCCGCGACATGCCGGACGGACAAACCGATGCGTCCCTGCGCATCGGGGCGAGTTCCGTCGACTCAGCCGGCGAAGTCGCAGCCTCCGTTGATCAACGCGCCGGAAACCTCGTCTTCCATATCGACGGGACTTACCGCCGCGCAGAGGACTATAACATTCCCGTTGAGGGCGAAAGCCGCGCACAGCTTGCCGAGGAAGGTGAAGATGTGCCGGATGATTTCGATGAAAACCGCACACTCGAGAACAGCTTCGCGGAAACCTCCAGCCTGAGCGGCGGCGTCTCCTATGTCGGCGATCGCGGCTTTTTTGGCGTCGCTGTCAGCGATTTCAATTCGACCTATGGCATCCCCGGTGGACATGGCCACGAGGAAGAAGAAGGCGAGCCCGAGGGTGAGGAAGAAGAAGAGGAAGAAGGCGAAGTCTTCATCGAGTTGGATCAACAGCGTGTTGATGTAAACGGAGGCTGGGAGTTGGACGGCCCTATCGAAAAGGTTCAACTTTTTGCGGGCTATGCAGATTATAAGCACACGGAATTTGAAGGCCCCGGTGAAGTCGGAACAGTCTTCAAAAATGAGGGCTATGAAGTCCGCGCTGAAGTTATCCAAGCAGAACGCGGTAATTGGCACGCCGCGCATGGCGTCCAATTCCGTGAGCGCGATTTCTCCGCTATCGGCGAAGAAGCTTTTGTTCCGCCGTCCCTGACGCAAACAATCGGCGCTTATACGTTCCACGAAGTTGAGCTTGGTAACATCCATCTCGAAGGCGCCGCTCGCTATGAAAGCACGCTTCAAAAAAATAGTGAAATCGTAGTTAAGCGGGACTTTGATTTGTTCAGCGTGAGCGCGGGCGGAGATATTCACGTGACGGACGCGGTCCGCTTTGGCGGTACAGTTTTCCGCACGGAACGCGCGCCGACGACCGAGGAGCTGTTCTCTAACGGCCCTCATCTCGCGACAAACCAATTTGAAATCGGCGATGCGACGTTGGATAAAGAAGTTGCGACGGGTGTCGAGGCCGCCATTCGTCACCGCGAAGGCAATCATAATGTGACACTGAACGTGTTCTATACGAACTATTCCGATTACATTTTTGAGACCCAAACAGCCGGTGAAGAGGATGGGCTGCCAATCTTCCAATTCGTCGCTGACGACGCCGAATTTTACGGTTTTGAAGCGGTGGGTAAAACCCAGTTTGCCTCTGCTGGAGACTTTGATCTTTCAGCAGATACTTTGGTTGAATATGTACGCGCCAAAACGGATACCGGAAATCTGCCGCGTATCCCGCCCCTGTCCGTTCTGACCGGACTGGAAGCGGAATCTGACCGTCTAAAACTCCGGGCGGAATGGGAATTTGTAGCAGAAGCCAATGATCTTGGCGCGTTTGAGTTGCCGACGGATGATTATAATCTAATCAATGGCTTCCTGACATGGAAAGCGCCCGCCGGCGCAGAAAATGTCGCGCTCCGGTTCTCCGTCTTGAATATCTTTGACGCAGAAGCTCGCCAACATACGAGTTTCCTGAAAGACCTCGTCCCGCAACCCGGACGAAATTTCCGTTTCTCAATTACGGCAAAACTATAACCAGCGCCTGGGCGTCTTTCTCCCTTTTGGGAGGAAGGCGCCTACTCCACTTGAGATATATTCAGAGTGTTCGTCGTTCCCGGACGGCCAAACGGAACACCCGCAGAAACCATCACCGTATCCCCCGACTCCAGCCCCATCTTCTCTTTGGCGAGGCCGGAGATTTTTCCCATCATATCATCGAAATCCGCAGGGTCAGGTGTGACAACAGGTACAACGCCCCAGCTGAGTGCAAGACGGGAGGCCGTTCGCATATTCGGCGTTAATCCTACAATCCGGCATGGCGGACGCTCGCGGCTAATGCGCTGCACGGTCGATCCGGTCAGCGTGTACCCCAACACAGCCTTCACACCCAGTTTGGTCGCCATACCGTGCACAGCGCCTGATATGGCGTCTTCTGCCGTGGCTTCGTAAGGCAATTGGATAGACTTGAAATATTCCCAGAAAATCGGGTCGCGTTCTGCAGAGCTTATAATGCGATCCATAATCGCAACAGCCGTCGCAGGATGACGTCCAACAGCGGTCTCCGCTGACAGCATAACACAATCGGCCCCCTGATAGATCGCGCTCGCTACATCAGAGGCCTCAGCGCGTGTTGGGGTCGGCGCATCAATCATGGATTCGAGCATGTGTGTCGCCACAATCACAGGCTTACCTAACGCACGGCACTTACGGATAATCCGGCGCTGAACGACAGGTACGTCTTCCAGCGGCAATTCTACACCTAAATCACCGCGTGCGACCATGGCCGCGTCAGCCATGTCCAAAATAGAATCCAAATCCTCGACGGCGGACGGCTTTTCGATCTTCACAATGATCCCGGCTTTACCGCCGATAATCTTGCGTGCGTCGCTGACATCTTGAGCGTTTTGGACAAATGAGAGCGCGATATAATCCACGTCCAGCGTCAGCGCGAAAGCCATATCCACACGGTCTTTCTCCGTCATGGCCGACATCGGCAGGACGGTATTGACGACGTTGATACCTTTGCGCTCGGAAAGCACGCCCGGAACGTTGACGCGGGCTTTGGCGAGTTTGCCGTCATTGGACAGAACCGTGACCTGCAATTTGCCATCATCGAATTTTAACACGGTGCCTTCGACCATGGCGTCCATCAACTCCTGATGCGGCATGACAATGAGACCGTCCTTACCGGGAGTCTTGCCCTGACGGATTTCAATCGTCTCGCCATAGCGAAGCTCAATCTTCCCGTCCTGAAATGTGCCGCAGCGCAGCTTCGGTCCTTGCATATCTGCGACAATACAGATCGGCGTGCCGGTCACGTCTTGGATATCTCGAATGGCTTTGACAGAGGCCGCATGATCATCGTGTGAGCCGTGAGAGAAGTTTAGCCGAAAGCTGTCTACACCGACATCGTGCAACAACCGCAGCGTATCCGGGGCCCGGCTGGCCGGTCCGATAGTGGCAAGAATTTTGGCGTGGCGATTCCGCATATGCGCGACTCCTTTAGAACGGGGCCGCCTTAAACGTTCAAACTCATGAAATCATATATTTTTCGCATTTTTTTGCGAAAACGAACGACTCTAGCAGACAGAGGCCGGAAGTGTGATGGATTGCCCAATTTGAATGGCATAATCAGAGGACAGCCCATTCATCGATTGTATCACGTTGACGCCGACACATGTTTTGCGGGACAGGCCATAGACCGTATCGCCTTGCTGCACCGTGTAGCTCTGACCGATCCCTTGACCAACCTGTGGCAAAACGCGGGATGTCTCAGAAAGACCCTGTCCGGTCGTAACCGCGTCCACATAGACCATGTTACGGCTGTAATCATAGGGAATAGGCGTTCCAGCGGCGGTGACAGGCGCGGGCGCAACATTCTCCGTTTGCGTAAACGGCTGGACAGCAGCTTGGCTCGTTTCGGCTTGTAGCGATTGCTGTATGGCCATGTAGCCGGGAGTGCCGCTGACTTCAGTTTCGCCGTAGAGCGAATCTGTCGGGGAAGCCGCCATCACCGTTGAAGGCGTGGAATAGGTCTCAACTGAAGTTCCGCTCGCGCTTTCTACGGCCGTAAAATCCGGTGTGTCCGTCACGTAACCTGCGCCGTAGGCCGGGTCTGCCGGAGACGACGCCATGACCGTCGCCGGCGCGGAATAGGCCTGAGCAGGCTCCCGCGCCACCACAGAAAAAGGATCTACGTAAGGGGCTGGAGTCGGTGCGGTCTGATAAGTCGCGGCCGTGGTGGTTGCGGTCGCATATTGATGCCTAGCGTTAGGATCGCCTTGATAGGTCGACGATTGCTGGTAAATCGGGCTTTCCTGCGTTGTTAGACAACCGCCCAACAAAGCTGCGGATAAGGGAAGAATAAGAAAAGCACGCATAATAGCCCCCATGAAAGGATGAGGCCGAAATTTGGACGGGTATGGCTAATATATGGTTAAAACCCATCTCATTGGAAACTTAGATGAAAATCTTGGGTTGATTTAAGGAAACCCGAATTCTGCGGCTTGAAAATTAGGGTGAAAAACAGCACATGGGGCCACAACACGCTTAAACTGAGGAAGTTACCCCTTATGAATATCAAAACCCGCCCCGTAGAATACAAAGACGGTCAAACGAAATGTGTCGGATATCTAGCATGGGACGATAACCGGGCAGACCCCTTGCCCTGCATTCTGGTCAATCACGCTTGGGGCGGGTTGGACAGCTTCGCCATGGACAAAGCCGTTCAAATGGCGGCGCTCGGCTATGTTGGCTTTGCCCTCGATAATTACGGTATCGGAAGTGAATTACCTGAAACCAATGAGGAAAAAGCCGCCCTCATGAACCCGTTGAAGGAAGACCGCGCAGCCCTGCTCAAGCGTCTCAAGGCCGGATATAAGGCTGCAGCAAAATTGGACGAAGTTGACGAAACCCACATGGCCGCGATCGGCTATTGCTTTGGCGGGCTCTGCACATTGGATATGGCACGCGCGGGCCTCGACCTGCACGCTGCAGTCTCCTTCCACGGCTTGCTCGACGCACCCGAAGGTCTGCCGAAAAAGAAATGCAAAGCGAGTGTCCTCGTTTGTCACGGCTGGGATGATCCAATGGCAACGCCCGACCTTCTCAAATCATTTGGCGAGGAAATGGCCGAAAAGAAATGCGATTGGCAAATTCATGCTTACGGCAGCGTGGTCCATAGCTTCACCAATCCTGCGGCGGACGATAAGAAAATGGGCACAGTCTATAACGAACTCGCAGAAAGACGCTCAACCAATGCGATGCTGGACCTCCTCGCTGAAAAATTCGCTTTGCACGGAACGGACGCAGTATAGCCTCCATGAACATAATCCGAGATACAGACGCTCTGCGCGCCTATTGCGACGCGGCGCGAGAGCATGAGTTTGTCTGCATCGATACGGAGTTCATGCGCGAGAGCACATTTTATTCCATCCTCTGCCTCGTGCAGGTTGCGACCGCTGAAGAAGACGCTATCATTGACCCGCTCGCGGACGGGCTCGATCTGACGCCGCTCAAAGAGCTGCTGATGGATAAGAGCATTACGAAAGTTCTGCATGCCGCGCGTCAGGATATGGAGATATTTTACCGCATTTGTGACGCGGTCCCAGGGCCAATCTTTGATACGCAAATTGCCGGCATGGCCCTCGGCCTTGGCGATAGCGCGGGTTACGGCGCATTGGTCAAAGACCGCCTCGATATCAGCTTAGACAAAGGCGCGCGGTTCACGGATTGGTCCCGCCGTCCGCTGTCGGAAAAGCAGCTCTCCTACGCGCTGGCTGACGTAACGCATTTACGGGATCTCTATCCCGATGTGCTCAACGAGCTCGAAGAAAAAGGCCGCCTGAAATGGGTCATGGAAGAAATGTCCCAGCATGAGAATGAAAACCTCTACACGTTCGAGCCCGAAGATGCGTGGCAGCGCCTGAAACTGCGCGGCAATAAAAAACCTTATCTTGCGGCTCTCAAAGCCGCCGCTGCGTGGCGCGAACGCCAAGCCATCAAGAAAGACATCCCGCGCCGCCGCGTTTTGAAAGACGACGCCATGTATGACCTCGCGCAGCAACGTCCGCGCACGTTGGAAGCCCTAGCTAAATTACGCGGCATTCCGCGCGGGTTTGAGAAATCCTCAACGGCCACCGACCTCGTCGAAAGCCTAAGCGCGGCCTTAGATAATGCCGCTGAATATGCGCCGCCCGCGCCAAAGGTGAAGCACATGCCGCCGTCCCTCGGCCCGCGTATTGAGATGCTCAAAACACTCTTGCGCCTGCGCACCGAAGTCGAAGGCATCGCGACCCGCCTCGTTGCCAATGCCCGCGATATCGAACAACTCGCAGCCTTTGGTGAAGGCGCGGATATCGCCGCGCTAAAGGGCTGGCGCCGCGAGATTTTCGGCCAGGACGCACTGGATATGCTGCGCGGCAAAATCGCCCTACGTTTGGAGGGCGAAAATGTCGTCGCCGAACGTCTCGACTAAAGGCACCTCCCCGACAGGCCCACTGCCGCTGCCGAAAGGGCCGCTCCCTGAACGGCGCAGTTTCATTTACGCCCCGCCAACGGACCCGCTGAAAATCATTCATGAGGATGATGACTTGCTCGTCGTGGATAAGCCTGCGGGACTACTTTCCGTGCCCGGGCGCGACCTCCCCGACAGTCTGCAAACGCGTTTGAAAGACCGCTATCCTGAAAGCTTGCTCGTCCACCGGCTTGATATGGCGACATCAGGGCTCATGGTGTTTGCCCGCAATAAAACCGCTCAACGGCATTTGGGTCTGCAATTTGAAAGACGCCACACGACAAAGACTTATCTTGCGCGCATCGCAGGAACAGTCGACGGCGAGAGCGGACGTATCAACTTGCCCCTCATCGCCGATTGGCCAAACCGCCCGCGCCAAATGGTGAGCTGGAAACACGGAAAACCCAGCACAACGGATTGGGAGGTTTTGGCGCGGGAGGAGAATACAACGCGCCTCGCCCTCCATCCGATTACAGGCCGCAGTCATCAACTCCGCGTGCATTGTTGGGCGATAGGTCATCCGATATTGGGCGACCGGATTTATGCGATGGATGACGTGTTTGAGGCCGCGCCGAGGCTTCAACTGCATGCTTGGAAATTAGGGCTGCGCCATCCGACAGGCGGTGACCCGATAGAGTTTGAGAGTCCGTGTTGGTTTTAGGGCGTGCGGATTTCCCCAGCACGCAAAAATCTAAGATTACAAAACTTGCGTCTGATAACGGCTGTTATGGAGCGATTTTAGGGCGCTCGGATTTCTCAAATTGGGAGGCCATTATAGTTCAAAATCCACACTGATGCGCAAGAGTTTTCCGGACTCATCGTGACCGGCAAACGCAGGATACATGCCATTGCCTGCTCCCGAATAGACGACAAAAAATTGATAATTCTCGTCTATTTTAACTTCAGTATCATTTCGTGGTTTATTGTCTTCACCGTAAAGTTGATGACTGAGATATTCGTCAAACAGTTCACCCTTTTCATTAATCGGCGTGAGACAATCCATGAGCCGTTTATCGAGAAATGCCATCGACCCGAATTCGGCGCTGAATGCATAATCCCCTTCCGGGATTAATTGTTTCCATTCTGCCGGCTCGGTATCATAGAACCATACTTCAAATCTTGCATTATGAGGAGACGGTTCAACCTCACTATGATACGTCCAATCCTTTCGAACAACATATAACGGATACGCTCCCGGAGTGATGGGCGTGGAGATAGGAGCCTTGGCTTGGTCCATGGGATCACAGATATAAAGTTCTGAGCTCGTGAAATTCTGAACTCCGATTTGGGTGTATTGTAAATCTTCTGTAAGACGCGCCAGAAAACGTTCAAATTCTTCACTCATTTGATTCTCCGCTGTCCTTGTTTCGAGTTCACCTTACTTTGTACCAAGCAATGTATTTTTAGAAGACTTAAATCGGTGGACTTTGCCGATGCAATCTTAAACATTATCGGCGGCTTTTTTGGCGTGCTAAGCTCGCAACACAAGTCCAATTGGCTCCCTGCCCAATCTAAGACATCTACAAATACTCTTTCGCCTCACCTTCGCTCAAACCACTCAAAAACTCATCCGCCTGATCCATCAAATTCTGCCGCACATCCGCGTCCATTTTGTCCAAATTCCGATAGGGCATGGCGAGGCGGTTATTGCCGCGCAGCACGTCTTCATTCCGCGCCATGAAATGCCAATAGAGCGAGTTAAACGGACAGGCGTCTTCGCCGACACGTTTCTTCACCTTATATTGGCAAGACCCGCAATGGTCGCTCATACGGTTGATGTAACTACCCGACGAGGCGTAGGGTTTTGACCCCAACAGCCCGCCATCGCCAAACTGACTCATGCCCAAAGTATTCGGCAGTTCCACCCATTCGAACGCGTCGATATAGACGGAGAGATACCACTCGTGCACAGCATGCGGGTCCACGCCGATGAGCAAGGCGAAGTTACCCGTAATCATCAAGCGTTGAATGTGATGGGCGTAGGCATGTTCCAGCGTTTGGCCGATGCTCTGTTTCAGGCACTCCATATCCGTGTCGCCTGTCCAGTAAAAATCCGGAAGCGGGCGTTTTGCGTTGAGGTAATTGCGCGAAATATACTCCGGCATCTCCAGCCAATAAATGCCGCGCACATATTCCCGCCAGCCAATGATCTGGCGGATGTAGCCCTCCGCCGCATTGATGGGCGCATCTCCCGCCAGATAACGGGTCTCAACGGCTTTGCAGATTTCCAGCGGGCCGAGCAGACCCGCATTTAAATAAGGCGACAGGAGCGAGTGGAACAGGAAACTCTCCCCGCCAATCATCGCGTCTTGATAATCGCCGAAACTTTGCAGGCCGTGGTCGAGGAAATACTCCAGCGCCTCCAGCGCACCGTCTCGGGTAACAGCCCAGAAAAACCCGTCCGCATTGCCAAGACGCGTTTTGAACCGCGTCTTGACCATCTCAATCACGTCTTGGGTGATGCTGTCGGGTTGAAAGCGTAGCGGTTCGGGAAATTCCATATCTGACTTGGCGGGTTTGCGGTTCTCTTTGTCGAAATTCCATTGTCCGCCTTCGGGTTTATCTCCGTCCATCAATAGGTCTGTTTTGCGCCGCATCTCGCGATAGAAATATTCCATCCGGAATTGCTTGCGTCCTTCCGCCCATTCCGCGAATTCGTCTTTGGTCGCGATGAAGCGATCATCGAAGGTGATAGACACCGGCACATCCAGAGCCGCTTCCCACCCCTTCACCAATTCCAGCACGCGGTAGACAGACGGTTCACAGACCCGAATTTGAGAGATGTCGTGGCGCGTCAGAGCCCGCTTCACCTCTCCCGTGAAATCGCCGGAATTGTCGGCGTCGGTCATCTCGACATAATCGACGGTCCATCCCGCCTCGCGCAGTTCTTTCGCGAAGTGCCGCATGGCGGAAAACAGGAAGATCAATTTTTTGCTATGATGTGGAACATGCTCCGCCTCATGCGCGACTTCCATCATGAGGATTACCGCATCTTCAGGATCGGACGCTGCGAGGCTTGAGAGCCCATGGCTGAGTTGGTCGGCGAAAATTGGGATTAGCGTTTGGGACATATCTTTCATACGGCCCAGCGCCGTATCTGTTCAAAATTTGTCACCTCATGCCTGCCCCATGCGTATTGACCTCATGGCCCATAAGAAACCAAACTTGCCGACCAAAATATGCGTCACCTGCGAAAAGCCTTTTGCATGGCGCAAGAAATGGGAACGGGTCTGGGACGAGGTCAAATATTGTAGCGAACGTTGCCGCAGACTGTCTAAAGGACAAGCCAAATGAAATTTGTGAATTTCGGAAGCGATTTAAAGTGTGTTGTCGTGGGCAGTTCGGGCGGCATTGGCGCGGCGTTGATTGACCGTCTTGTCGCTTCTGACCAAGTTGCCCGCGTCCACGCCCTCTCCCGCTCGGGCCGTAGCCACCCCTCACCCAAGGTCGCCAACTTGACGTTTGATTTCACGGATGAAGACAGCCTGTTCGCGGCGGCGCAAGCGCTGCAGGAAGTTGGACCATTCGACCTTATCCTCGTCGCGACGGGTCTTCTGCAAGGCGAAGGCATTTCACCCGAGAAGAACATGCGGGCCCTTTCCCATGACGGCCTCGCTAAAAGTTTTGAGATCAACACCATCGGTCCCGCCATGACCGCAAAACATTTCGTCCCGCTTTTGCGGCGGGATGAGAAGGCTGTCTTCGCCGCCCTTTCCGCACGGGTTGGCAGTATCTCGGATAATCGCTTGGGCGGCTGGTATGCTTACCGGGCGTCGAAAGCGGCCTTGAATATGGTGCTCAAGACATTGGCGATTGAGATTGGGCGTCGGTTCAAAAATCAAGTGATTGTCGGGCTTCATCCCGGGACCGTCGACACGGGCCTGTCCAAACCGTTTCAAGGCAATGTCCCGGAGGGTAAATTGTTCACTCCGGAGCTTTCAGCTGAGAAACTCTTGGGCGTCGTCGATGGATTATCCTTTGAGGATAGCGGCACTCTATTCGATTGGGCTGGCGAACAGATCTCTTTCTGATCGCTCGCGCAGGTATTTCGCGACGAA
>Ga0209186_1001855_pt1 | contig 15307 bp, 7 predicted proteins | sample SidtaG_FD_187426 | JGI IMG/M metagenome (GOLD analysis project Ga0209186, IMG submission 187426) | Marine algal microbial communities from Sidmouth, United Kingdom - Sidmouth_Male2 metaG (SPAdes) (version 2) | ecosystem: Host-associated > Algae > Red algae > Unclassified | place: Sidmouth, United...
GGGGGGGGGGGGGGGGGGGGGGGGGGGGGGGGGGGGGGGGGGGGGGGGGGGGGGGGGGGGGGGGGGTAGCGTTGAGGGGGCAATCCGCGGTCGCGGTCGCCCTACGCGTGTGCCGAGAAGAGCAGCTGGACAATGTGCTCGGGCCGCTGTTGGGTACAGTATGGGGACGAAGAAAACGTTGGACTGACCCTTGTGTCGGGTGCCCTGAAAGGGGGAGGGTACGAATAGCTGCCTGCCCAGCTGTACTGTGCAATAGCTGCCTGCCCAGCTGTACTGTGCTATGAAAGTGAGCGCACGACTCACCAAGTAAGTGCGGTGCTTCGAAACGAACCAAAATCGATTGTCATCCCTTGGTAGGGGGGCTATGACAGACCGGATAGTTCCAAATATGCAGAGAACTCACACAAGGGGGATTACAATTGTGTGGGAGCGTGCATCCCGACGGCTGTCTCGCTCATCAATTTCCTTTGCGTACGGCGCCCGCTCATCCAGTCGCCCACCTGCCCGTCTGCAAGCGGGAAGGGCCCCACGTGACCGCGTCGGCTGCGTTCTCCCCTCCGTCCTCCAAGTGCACGCTTCACAAGCGACCGTCATCCAGGCATGGCGGGCGCTGGCGGGGCGGGGGGGGGGCAGCGGGCCACCCGCCGCGCTCCCCCACCTTTTTTCCCGGCGCCGAGGGAAACCTCGGGCTGTGGCTACCGGCAGCTGCGAGGCGCAACGCGGCGGTTGGCCACACGCCCCTTCTGCGGCTACCACCCCGCCGCGCCTCTGGCTGCCGCGCGCGTGCGCCGAGGGCTACCCGGGTGACGACCACGCCCGTCGCCAGCGGCCGCGTCGACGTCAACCGTCGACGCCGCTGCGGCGGGGGCGGGGGGCTGTCGCGGCGCACTCGGCGCGTCGGCCCCGTGGCCGCTGTGGCCGCGCCGCGGCGCCGCGTGGTGCCGCTTTGGTCCCCCTGCTGGTACGCACACCGTACGAGCTCCCACGGCTGGTGCGGCCACGCGCCGCCGCACGCGTGGTTGGTGAGGGGGAGACGGACACGGTGGTGGGTGACGGGGAAGGCGCGTGGAAGGGAGGACGTGCGGAAGGGAGCCACCCCTCGAGAGCAACTGCCAGTCCGTCGCGGTCCCCGTCGGGCGCGGCGGCGTCGGCCGCCGGCGCCATGGCGGGTAGCGGCCCCCCCCCCGTCATCCGCGGCGCCCCGCCCCGCCCGGGGCTGTCGGCGGCGGCGGTGTTGAGGGAGCGGGGGGTCGGGCAGCCCAACCCCGCGGCGGCCGCCCTGGCGGCCGCCGCGGCGGCGGCCAACCCTGCAGAGGTGATCACCCACGAGCGCAACGTGCTCGCCGCCCTACCGGGCGTCCGCATGCCCGGCGCGCCGCCGCCGCAGTCCTCTGGTGGGGGTGGGGGCACCCGCAGCGCCGCCTCCCGCCCGCGGGAACACATGGCGGCGGCCGGCGGCGGGGCGGCCATCAAGTACCCCGGCGGCGGCGGCGGCGGCGGCGGCGGCGGCGGCGGCGGCGGCGGCGGCGGCGGCGGCGGCGGCGGCGGCGGCGGCGGCGGCGGCGGCGGCGGCGGCGGCGGCGGTGGCGGCTCGTCGCGGAGCCCCGGCCGCCCCGCGGGCGCGCGGGCCAAGACGCCCACGTCTGCCTCGTCCAAGGCCAACGCCGAGCGGACCGGCGACGAGTCGGACGGCAGCTGGGAGTCGTTTACCGACGATGAGCAGCCGGCCGAAAACGACCAATTCATGCACATTGCCCTGCCAACGACGGCGGCGGCGGGCGCCGCCGAGGACAATCGCGGCGGCGGTGGGCGTGGGGAGGCGCGGGGCCTCACGCGGGCGGTGAGCAAGTTGCGCATTTCGTCGGGGCGGGCCATGCCCCGCACGTCGAGCGTGCTGGCGGGCCTCCGCGAAACGCCGTCGGCGGCGACCGACGGGGACGATGAGCCGGCGGGCGGGGCAGCGAGCCCAAGAGCCCGGGGGGGGCAACGCACCGCGGGCGGTGGCGGTGGGGGTGGTGGCGGTGGCGGCGGCGGCGGCGGCGGCGGCGGCGGCGGAGGCGGCGGCGCGGGGCGGGCGCGGGGCATGTCGCGCACGAGCTCCTTCCGCGCCGCCGCCACCGCCGTCATTACGGGCACGGGGGCGTCGTCCAAGAGCGGCGCCGAGTCGCCCCGCGCGGCACGAGCCGACGCTGCCCGCGCCTCATCGGGCATGGTCCGCGCCCGCTCCGTGCGTGCCATTGGCCGCATGATGTCCTTTTCCAAGGACAAGGACAAGGGCAAGGCGGATCAGTCCGCCCGCCGGCCGTCCAACAAGCACGTGGATGCCTTTGTCGTCCCCTTCACCCCCAACAGCGCCTACCGACGGGCCGCCGCGTCGCCCCCGGCGGACGGGCGGGAGGACCTCGATCCGCAGTCGCCGGATGGGGACATGCCCGTCAGCAACGGCTCGACCATCCCGACCGTCAGCGACGGGTTCATCTCGTCGGGTCGCAGCAGCAAGGCGGCCTCTGGCCGTGGCGGCGACGGCGGCAGCGGCGGCGCGTCGAGGCGGGGCGGCGGGGGCGGCGGTGACCCGTCGAGCCGCCCCGCCCTCGGCAAGGAAAACTTTGACTCGATGGACGGCAGTATGGACCGCACCGACGCGGCCGCGTCGGGGCGGGCGGGGGGGGCCCACCGGGCGGGGCGGGCGTCCAAGGGGGCGGCCGGCGGCAAGGGCCTCCCCGAATTCCGCCGCACCCTCTCGGAGAACCACACGGGCAAGAAGGAGGCGGCGGCGGCGGCTGCCGCCGTTGCGGCCGCGAAAAAGAAGAACAAGACGCGGGCGGCCGTGTCGGGGCTCGTCCGCAGCGTCAGCCGCCGCCGGGGCGTCGACGGCGACGCGGCCAAGGCAAAGCGGAAGAGCACCCGGGAGCGGGCAGAGGCGTGAGGGGGGGGCGCGCGGACGCGGACCCCGGGCGCGCACGCGTGGAGGTTGGGGCCGCTCACCGCGGCGGCGTGGGTGGGAACGACGGCCGAGCCGTCCTCTCGGTTGCGGAGCTCGGGCGTCTCGTCTGTGTTGCTTGACTGGCAAAACAAAATAAGAAACCAGCAACTACGACGCTTGTGGCGCTCCTCCAGAAACAGAAATAGGGCCTATGCACGCGCCCGCCCGCGTGGGCCGTCCTTTGACCGTGTATCTTTGTCATGAACGGAATTTCATATATTTTTCTCGGTTCAGTGAATTGCAGAAAGGCTGCAATCGTCCCAAGCCAGCCGGGCTCTTCGCACGCATCGTACCCCTCCTTCGCCTGCCCGCGCCTGCCCGCACCACTTGTACTGCCTTGTGGACGCTTTCTGGTTGCTGACCTCCCTTGCGTCGACCCCTGCTTCACCCGGCAGCCATGTCGTCCGCCAAGTCTGGGGGGCTGTGCTGCTTTGTGATGTGTGGGCTGGTATGTCTGGTTATCTGCTGCACCACTTTTTCGCGACCGTGCGGCCACTGCGACCGCCTGCTGTAGTCGTAGTGTGCGGCATTGGGTGGCACTTGCCACTGTGTGGAACGGGTTTGGGCTTCCTGTGTCTACTAGCACGACATGCGGTTTGGTGTCGCCAATGTGGATGGGCTCCGCTCGCGCCAATGCCTTCGGGAGGAGGGTCGACTCGAGCCTGGCGTGTTGCTCACCTCCTAACCGTTTTCGTGGTGTGTGGTTCCCATTGTCTTCCATGCATTTGAATGCATTTGTGTGCTCTGTGCGGCTGCTTCATTGCTGCTGCTCCCGTGCTTGTTTGGGCTGTGCAGGGTGCCATCACGATGGCCATTTTTGGGTCGGGCATGAACAAGGAGTACGCATTCTTTGGTTACGAAGGCGACTTTGTACGTTGTGCGGTTGCTTTCTCTTCTCGCCGTCTGTACTGTACGAGTCTCTCTATCGTGCGCCAACGTATAGTACCGTGGGTCTTGCCAACGGCGCAGCACCTCGTCTTGTTGCGGCTCTTTGCTGATATGTATGCCCTTGGATTGCTGCGGACCGCTTTTGTCTGCATTTGTTTTGCTTGGTTGGTGCGCTTTTTCTTCGCCCTGGTACGGATGATTTCTGCGTGCGCGCGGCCTTCCTGGAACCGCAGTCCGAGGCCGCATCCCTGTGTTTCCGCACCGCCATCACGTTTGCCATCCTGTCGGGCCTTTCTGGCGCCACCTTTGTCGCCGCCGCCGTCCGGGAGAAGGGGTTGGAGGTGTCTGTGCCGCCGCCCTTGGCGGGCGGGGAGGAGCTGTCGCGCACGGGTGGCAACGGCGGGGGGTACCGGCCCGTCTAATGGACGGCCGCGGGCGCACGTCGGGCGCGACGCAAGGTGGGGAGGGTGGCCTGGTGTGGGCGGGTGTGGGTGGTCCAATAGGTTGTGACTGTCATGTGAAGCGGGTGTGCTTGTATTGCATGTTTTTTTTTTTATGGATGTGTATATGCGGGGGTCGGCGCATGCTTGCGTGACCCTGTTGCTTGTTTTCGTGTCCTGTTTTTTTGGACTATTGTGTCTCCTTTGTCATTCGTGCCTACAGTACCATGCCGCTACGCTGTTTGACGCGCGTGTGGACCAGCAGCCAGCCGAAGGATGCGGCTGAGGCAACTCTTTCGGTTCGCCGGCGCGGTGCACGGCCGGCGTGTTGGACGGCCGCTGGTGCGAGAAAGCCATTATTTCTTGAGGGGCCAAGCCGGCTGCCTGCGGCAGCCAAGCAAGACACCTACGCATGGTGACGTATCACTCGCTACATCCTAGCCGTGCATGTACAATTGATGCCACTCCTATGCTCGCCTTGCGCTCCTCTGGCGCGACGCCTCCTCTTGCCCCGACCCCGACCCCGACCCCGCTGCCGCCGCAGCCACCACCGCCGCTGGCGACCCTGCATCCGCCTCCGCCGCCGACCCTGCCGCCGCCGGCTGCCCCATGTTTGCCGCCCGCGCGGCGACCGCCGCGCGCATCCCGCGCACCCAATCGGCGCCGCGCAGGCGCTCCACGATCGCCGCCTTCCCCCCCCCCGCGTCCAAGTGCCGCCGCTTGCACGCCTCGACGAGCGCGCTGTGACTCATCCCCCCATAATCCGCCGCGGGGCCCGTCGCCAGCGGCTGCAGCGTCAGCGCTGGCACGTCGGGGAGCGTCGGGGACACGTGCACGGGGCCATTGTGGACGAGCCATGGAGCGCCCGCGGCGGCGGGCGACGGCGACGGCGCGGCGGCGCGCGCGCGTCGGCGGCCGCCGCCGCCGCCGCCACGGCCGCCCGACCGCGGGGTAGCGGCTGGCGTCTTGGACGCTGACGCGCCCGACGGCGCCGGCCGCCGCGCCCGCGTCCGCGTCGTCGCGGGCGCCGTCGATGGCGGCGCCGCCGCCACAGACGGCGGGCGCCGCCGCGTCGCGGGCGTGGATGCCGGCCGTGGCCGCAGGCGGGCGCCTGCGGCGTCGGCCAACCGCGCCGTGGCGGAGCGGCCCCGCCGCGTCGGTGACGGCGGGGGGGTGGGCGCCGACGGCCCGCGGCGCAGCTTGGGCCGCGCCGCGCGCGGTGCGGTCTCGGCCGGGACTGACCGCCCGCGGCGGCGGTCGGGTGTGGCGGCTGGCGCCACAGCCGCGGAGCGCCCCCGACGCCCCTCTGGAGTTGCGGCCGCCTCGGCGGGTGAGGAGCGAAGGCGGCGCCGCTCGGGCGTCGCCGCGGGCTCGACGGGGGAAGCGCGCCCCCGGCGCCCGTCTGTGGGCGTCACCGGTTTGGCTGGGGACGAGCGCCCTCGACGCCGCGCTCCGAGTGTCGGCGGCCCCTTGACGGGGGAAGAACGCAATCGCCCTCGACGCTGCTCTGGTGCTGCCGCCGGCACGGCGGGGGAAGAGCGCCCTCGACGCCGCTCTGGCGTTCCCCCCGGCGCGACGGGGGAAGAGCGCCCTCGATGCCGCTCTACTGCCGGTGCTGCCTCGACAAGCGAAGAGCGACCTCGACGTCGCTCTGGCGTCGATGCCGCCGCTTCGGCGGGCGACGAGCGTCCCCGGCGCGGTACCGGCTCTGCGGCGGCGGAGCGCCCTCGACGCTGCTCTGGCGTCGCCACCACCGGCTCGGTGGGGGATGAGCGCCCCCGCCGAGGGGCCGGCGGCGTCACCGCCGGTGCAGCGTCAGCAGCCCCCGTGGACCGCCCGCGCCGCTCGATGCGGCCCAATGCGGGTATAGGCGCAGCGGCTGGCGGCGGCGCCGGTACGGCCGTCGCCGCCCCCGTCAGCGACGACCGACCCCGCCGTCGCGCCGGCGGCGACGGCGGCGGCTCGGGGGCCGACCGCCGCCGCCGCGACGCCGACGGCGGCGACGGGGGGGTGCCAGTCGCCAACCGCGTCGCCAAGTACACCATGCGCCGGGAGACGGGAGTGGTCGGGGTGGGGTCGGCGGCCACGGCAGCAGCCGCTGCCGCTGTTGGTGACGACCGGGCCCGGCGCTGGCGCGCGGGCAACGGCGGTGGCGGCGTCGGGCGGCTGTGGCGGCGGCGGTGAGGCGGCGCCTCCGCCGCTGCCGCCGCCGACCGCCCCCGCCGGCCGGCCGAGGCGGGCGACGCTGCCGTTGCCGGTGGTTCGGCCGGCAGCGATACTGCTGCCCCGCCCGACCGCCCCCGCCGCCCACTAGATGCCGGCGACGCCGCCGGGGCCGGTCGTTTTTCCGGAGGCGACGCTGCCGCCCCGCCCGACCGCGCCCGCCGCCCACTAGATGCCGGCGACGCCGCCGGGGCCGGTCGTTTTTCCGGCGGCGACGCTGCCGCCCCGCCCGACCGCGCCCGCCGCCCACTAGATGCCGGCGACGTCGCCGGGTCCGGTCGTTTTTCCGGCGGCGACGCTGCCGCCCCGCCCAACCGCCCCCGCCGCCCACTAGATGCTGATGACACCGCCGGCGCCGGTCGCTTTACCGGCAGCGACGCCGCCGCGCCTCCCGACTGTCCTCGCCGCCCACCAGAAGCTGGCGATGCGGCAGCGGTTAAGGCCTTGGCCGCCCCCGTCCCCGACTTGGGCGCCACCTTGCCCTTGGCAGGCGGCGACGGGCGCGCCTGCTTGGTCGGCCGCCCGACATTCTTGCCTTTGCCAGCCGACGTCGCCGCCGGCACTGGTGAAAGCGGGCGCTTGCGCGGCTGCCCCCGGCCACGATTGGGGGTACCTGCCGCCGCCGCTGCCGGTGACACCGTACGGGCCTTCTTGGCCGCCGACCCCCCCGGCGGTGGCGACGGCAGAGGATGCTTGCGCGGTCGCCCGACGCCGCGTTTAGGGGTGGCGCCAGCCACCGCTGCCGCCACTGGCACCGCGTCCTTGCGTGGCCGCCCCGGCCCGCGTTTGGGGGTTGTGGCGGCGGCCGCCGCCGCCGCAGCAGCCGCCGCCGTCGACGCGGCGACGGACTCGCCGGCAATAACGGCCGCGCCGACCGCCGCCGCCGCCGCCGCGGCCGCCGCAATCGACGCGCCGGCGGCCGACCGGCGGACGCCCGGGGGCGTGGCGGCCCCGCGGCCGCGTCCACGGCCGCGGCCGCGGCCACGCCCACCGACGCGCCCGCCGCGGGGCGTCGAGGCGCCCCGGCGGGCGGCGCCGACAGAAACACCCGGCGGAGCGCCCGGCAGGAATGGCTGCATCACTGCCGCTGCCGCCTGCAGCGCTGCCGACGCGTGCGCTTCGGCGGCGGCAACGGCTGCGGCGTCTGCGACAAAAGCAGAGGTAGCGCCGCCGCCGCCCACTTTTGGCGGCGGCGTAGCCCCGTGGGCGGGCGCGCCCGCAAAGACCACCCCTTCCATGCTGCCGGCGGCGCCGCCACCGCCGGCGGCGCTGCCGCTGCCGCCACCAACGCGGAGGCTGCTGCCGCCCCTCGCGACACCCGCCTGCACCACCCCATCGTCTTCGGTGGCATCCCCGGCTTCAGCGTCAATGATGGCGGCGGCGGCAGCTTGGGCGGCGGCCAAGCCGGCGGCCGTCTCAGGCGAGGCGGGGGGGGCACCCCCGCCGTCGCCGCTGTCGTCGCCGCCTCCTGCGGAGACGGGGGCGGGCGTGGAGGGGGCGGACGTAGAGGGGGCGGCGGCCGCGGGTTTTGGCGTGGTCGGGGCCGCAGCCGCGGGCGTCGACTTGGACGGGGCGGCGGCCGCGGGCGTCGACTTCGACGGGGCGGCGGCTGTGGGCATCGACTTCGACGGAGCGGCCACCGCGAGCGTCGACATGGACGGAGCGGCCACCGCGGGCGTCGACGTGGACAGAGCGGCGGCCACGGACGTTGATGCAGATGGAGCGGCAGTCGCGAGCGTCGACTTTGACGGGGCAGCGGCCGCGGGCATCGACTTGGACGGGGCGGCGGCTATGGGCGTTGATTCAGATGAAGCGACAGTCGCGGGCGTCGACTTGGACGGAGCGGCCACAGCTGGCGAAGATGCAGATGGAGCGGCAGTCGCGGGCGTCGACTTCGACGGGGCAGCGGCCGCAGGCGTCGACTTGGACGGGGCGGCGGCTGTGGGCGTCGACTTCGACAGAGCGGCCACCGCGGGCGTCGACGTGGACAAAGCGGCGACCACGGGCGTCGACGTGGACAAAGCGGCAGCCACGGGCGTTGATGCAGATGAAGCGGCAGTCGCGGGCGTCGACGTGGACGGGGCGGCGGCCGCGAGTTTTAGCGTGAAAGGGGCGGCGGCTGCGGGCGTTGACTTGGATGAAGCGGCGGCCGCAGGCGTCAACTTGGATGAGGCGGCGGCCGCCGGTGTCAAATTCGACGGGGCGGCGGCCGCGGGCGTCGACTTGGACGGGGCAGCAGCCGCGGGCGTCGACGTGGACGGGGCAGCAGCCGCGGGCGTCAACTTGGACGGGGCAGCAGCTGCGGGCGTCAACTTGGACGGGGCGGCGGCAGCGGGCGTCGACGTGGACGGGGCAGCAGCCGCCGGCGTCGACGTGGACGGGGCGGCGGCCGCCGGCGTCGACGTGGACGGGGCGGCGGCCGCCGGCGTCGACGTGGACGGGGCAGCAGCCGCCGGCGTCGACGTGGACGGGGCGGCGGCCGCCGGCGTCGACTTTGACGGGGCGGCGGCCGCCGGCGTCGACTTTGACGGGGCGGCGGCCGCCGGCGTCGACGTGGACGGGGCAGCAGCCGCCGGCGTCGACGTGGACGGGGCGGCGGCCGCCGGCGTCGACTTTGACGGGGCGGCGGCCGCCGGCGTCGACGTGGACGGGGCGGCGGCCGCCGGCATCGACTTTGACGGGGCGGCGGCCGCCGGCATCGACTTTGACGGGGCGGCGGCCGCCGGCATCGACTTTGACGGGGCGGCGGCCGCCGGCGTCGACGTGGACGGGGCGTCGTCTGCGGGCGTGGATTTCGACGAAGCGGCGGCCGTGGGCGTTGACTTCGACGGGGCGGCGGCCGTGGAAGTCGACTTCAACGGGGCGGCGGCCGCGGATGTTGACTTCGACGGGGCAGCGGCCGCGGGCGCCGACGTGTACGGGGCGGCGGCCGCGGGCGTTGACTTCGACGGGGCGGCGGCTGTGGGCGTCGTCTTCGGCGGGGCGGCGGCTGTGGGCGTCGACTTCGACGGGGCGGCGGCCGCGGGCGTGGACTTCGCGGCCGCAGGGCCTGCGGGGGCGACAGCCGAGCCAGTGGGAATAGCGGCGGGCGCGAGGCGTAGGGTCTTCAATGGTTTGGTAGCGGCGGCGGCACCAACATCCTCCACGTCCATGTTGTCGTCCGAGTCGTCTGGAAGCGCGGTGGCGTCAACCCCAGCAGCACCTCTGGCGGTAACAGCCGTGGCGGCACTCACCGGGCTGGCGCTGCCGACAGGACGTGTCCCAATCCCCGCGGCGGACCGCGTGCCGGAGGCCGCAGAGGCCGCAGCAGCAACGGCGCCAAGAGCGGCAAGGCCTCGACCGGCCGCTGCAGCGGACGGGGCGGGTAAAGCGAGCACGGGTGCGGCGACAGGGGCCGCGGCTGGCGACTGCGACAAAGCAGCCGCAGCGGTCGCCTTGGCGCCGGCAGCCGCGGTAACGTCGGCAGGGCTGGCGCTAGTCATCGTGTGCGTAGCAGTACTGGCGGCAACCCCTGACGTAGGCGCCAAAGCGGTCGCCCCAACCGTGCTGCCGGTAGCGGCACCACGGGGGGCGGCAGCAGCCGGCGGAGCAGAGAAGGTGGGGGTCGGGCCGGCACGGTGCGGCGTAGAGGCGGGCGGTCCACGGGCCGCAGACGAAGTAGGCGCAGCGCTGGCGGCGGCGGTTGCGGTAGAAGCACCAGGGGGAACGGCAGGGGTGCCAGCCGTGGCGGCGGCAGGGGCGGCGGTGAGCGCCTGCGACGGAGCCGCGGCGCGTCCATGGTCACCACCACCAGTGGTACCAGCAGGTACAGCAGCGGAGAAGGCGCCGGCGATCGCGGCGGCAGACCCAGATGGGGCGTCGGCGTCTGCGTCAACGGCACCAACGTTGGCTCGAGCAGCCGCGGCCTGAGCCTCCCCCGCGCCCGACGCCGCGGCCGATTTGGCACCGCGGTTGGCGACGACAGCAACGGGGGCGGCAACGGCGGGGCTCCCAGCACCTGGGGCGGCGGTAGCGGCGGCTGGCATGGGAGCAGCGGAAGCCGGAGCGGCGGGGGTGGTACCAGCGGCCTTGCCGCCGCTGGTGTCGCCCACAGCACCGGCCCCAGCGGCAGCGGCCGAACTCTTGGAGGGCGCCGCGTCCGCAGCACCCCCGCCACGCGGGGCCGCACCCTTGTCCGCCGCGTCCCCCGGCGCGCCGCTGCCAGACGGGGACCCCCCCTGGTCAGACTCGGCCTCGTCTGGCGGGCACGCGGTCGCCGCGGCCTTGCCCGGTGGGGGGGCGCCCGCCCCGCCCTCCGACGCGGCGGCAGCCAGCATCGAGGCGGCCGTCTCCCCGGGAGGGCATGTGTCCAGGCCCACTTTCGACACCGATGGCGTACCGCCGGCGGGGGCCATGGCGCGCCACGGCGATGCGCGCCGCGGCGGTACGGGGTCGAGTCGACGATGGGCGGCACGTGGTGGTTGGGTGGGGGCGCCAAGAGCACAAGCGTCGACCAGGGTCCACCCACTAGGGGTCAGTGGAGGACAGGCCGCGGCGGGCGAGACCGTTGGGCGACACGACCGGTGGCGCGCGCGGGCCAGGCCGTAGCGCCAAGTTGCCGGACACCCGCCGAGGCCCCCGGCGCCAGAAGGCGCGCTCGGTGTTTCGGTGTCTGGTCTGGACCAATGGCGTGGCACGCGTCGCTCTCTTTTTGGCGGGTATCAGCAGCAAGCGTCTTCTGTGACTTTCAGGTCAGTTTTAGAAAATTACTAAATTACTGTTGGAGAATCGGCCCACTGCAATTGTCATGGTGGTTTCATCTCCGGGTCGACCTCAAGCATAAACACGGGCCGGATCGTCGACCTGGTCTGGGGAGATGGAGGCGGGGGCCACCCCCCCCAATCCATTGCTTGACTGCCCCAGCTTCGCACGGGCGGGAGTCGCGGGCGCCGCCGCCTCCGCAACCGTGTCGCTTTTGCACCCCCCCCCCAAGTGTGTGAGCGTGGGTGTGTTCGACCGCGCATGTGCACCGGTCGACGCACCGCGCCAATCTCCCGCCGCGTGTTCCCCACATGCCGCTGCCCCTCCCCTCTTGCAGTCATTCACGCTCCCGTGGCGTCCCAGCGACCCCCCTGCCTCTGCGTCCCTGCACCTGCCGCGTCCCCCGGCCCCGCGCACCGACTGTGCGCCGGTTGTACCAGCCCGCGGGCGACGCACCGATGGCACCAGGACGGCTGACGGGCTTCCTGTGCCCGACAGGGGCAGCGTCATTGACCTCGGCGTTTACGTCGGCACCGGTACGGCGGGCGGATGAGCGTCGGTCGCCACTACTACGGCCGGCGGCTGCGGGCGGCCATGGCCACCGCCGCTGTTGCCGGCCGCTGATGGCCGCGTCGACGGGAGCGGCGGCGGGGAGCGTCCCTCGGGAAGGAGACGAAGCGGCGGCGTCAGACCTCGACCGCGCCGCCGCGCCGCTGCTGGCCGCCGCCGCGTCCACCCCGTCGCTCACGGCGGCGGCCGACGCGGCGCCCGCCGCCAGTGACGCGGCGTCTGTCACCTCTCGTCGGGGGGTCGATCTGTTTGCCCCCTTTGAGCGGGCGGTCGGTTCCCTGGCCGGCCGCCTGTGGCGGGCGGCCGTGGGCGCGTGGCAGTCCGGGGCACTGCCGCGGCTCGTCGTCCTGCCCCTCTTTGCGCTCTTTGCGCTCAAGGCGGCGCCCGCGCTGGCCGCGTCCACCCTCCTGTCGACCGCGGTGCCGACCGGCGGCGCCGCGACGGCGGCGTCTGTGACGGCGCCCGGCGGGCTCTTTGGCGGCCTGTCGGCGGCGCTCGCCGGCTTTGACCCCGCCGGCTTTGGCAGCGGCTTCTACTCGTCCATTGTGCTCATTCTCGCGTCGGAGATTGGGGACAAGACTTTCTTTATCAGCGCGCTCCTGAGCATGAAGTACTCGCGCACGCTCGTCCTCGTCGGCACCATGCTCGCGCTCGGCAGCATGACCGCCATCTCGGTCGGCATTGGGCAGATCTTCCACGCGCTGCCGGCCAGCCTCAACAGCTCCATCCCCTTTGACGACTATGCGGCGGTGGCGCTGCTGCTGTGGTTTGGCTACACCAACATCCGCGACGCGCTGCGGATGGGCGCCGAAGACGAGGAGGGCGGCGAGTTGGCCGACGCGGAGGAGGTGGTGGCCGACGCCCAAAAGCGCCAAGCGACCGCGGCGCGGCCGTTTAACCTCGGCGCCCTGCGGGTGGTGCTCGAGACGTGCTCCCTGGTGTTTGTCGCCGAGTGGGGGGACAAGAGCATGCTCGCCACCGTTGCGCTCGCGGCCGCCAAGAACCCGCTCGGCGTCGTCGCGGGGGGCATTGGCGGCCACTTTATCGCGTCGGTCATTGCGGTCATTGGGGGGTCCCTCCTCGGCAAGTACATCAGCGAGAAGAACGCGCGCCTGGTCGGTGGTGTTCTGTTTTTTGTCTTCGCCGCGCTGACGCTGTTTGGGGTGTATTAAACGACGGCGCGACGGGTTCGCGTCACGGATCCCATCAACTTTTCTCCCACCCCACTCGGTTCCGTCGACCAGACATTCATGTGCCGACAAGAGCAATCAGGATTGCGCTGTGAACAACACTACGAACTCACCCATTGACACCGAGCCGCCACGGGATTTGCCTACCGTTACAGGGACATGGAGGTGGTTGCGATATTCTTTTTGTTCCTAGGACACACACGAGCGGGAATGGACAAAACGTAGTACGGTTATACGAGCGGCAAGAGACGACAAAGCAGAGACACGAAGCGAGAAGGCAAGACGAATAACACCAGACGACAAGGCGAGTACAACAAAAACGAGGAGCGGAGCAAAAAATGGCCGCAGGCCGAACCGATGACCGAGGAAGACACGCACGTGACCCTAGCCGTGAAGGACGGTGGATGACGGTGGATGGCAGAGTAGCAGCAGCGACGGTGGACCGGGAAGGAGGCCGCCACGCAGTGCCCCGCGAGCACCGACCAGGCGAAACCCCCACCTCCCCCCCAACGACTGGCTGGTGCGCCCATCGCAAGCAGCCAATCTGCCCACCGCCGCTCCCGTACTAGCACACCGTGTTGATGTCAAAGCTCCCGTCGTGCACAAACAGGTCGCCATAGACAGCCGTCACGTGCGCCAGCTGACGCTGCAGAGTGGCAACGTCCGGACGCTCAACGAACTTGACCGTCTTCACGCGGGTGCGGGGCAGCTGGCGGGCCACCGCGTGCGCCGCGTGGCGCTCCGACATCGAGTCGCCAAAGACCAGCACATTGAGCTTCGCGTCGTCCGGCCGGTCGCGCGCGTCCGGGAACGTACGCGCAATCTCGTCGGCAAACGCCGCCACCTTCCACGCCGTCGGCATGTTTGGGAAGCGCGCCTCGTACGTGGTGCGCGCCGAGATAACCCGCACATTGCGCTGGCGCAGCAGCGCTGCCGTGCGCGGCAAAAAGCGGGCACTCGACAGCTCGACCCAGCCGGCCTCGGCGTTGGTAACGATACGCACGGGGCCGTGGCGGAGCGCCTCGAGGATGAGGGCCTCCGACAGCTCGTCCAACTGCGCCAGCGACGCGGCCACCTCCTCGGGCACCTCTACCTGCTCGGCGTCGCCGTCCGCGCCATCAACGTGCAGGCCCATCTCGCCAACGGCGGTGGTCGCTAGCAGCGTGTCGTCGTGGTCCACCAGGCACAGGCTGGAGCCCAGGAAAGAACACGACGAGTCGTCAGACGACAGATCCGAGTCGGTCGACGACTCGGAGAGCGCCTCGGTCACGGCCGTCCCCGTTGAGGACGCGGAATCCACTTTGTACTCGTCGTCGCAGTGCTCCACCGACCCGGGCGGGCATACCCCTCCGTCATCATCGCCCATGAGGAACGCCTCGTCCACGAACATGTCCGTGTCTGTGTCCGAGTCCCCCGTCCCCAGCAACGGCATTGAGTCAACCCCCGCTCCCCCGCACGGGCCGTCGTCGGTTGTGAGCGAGCTCGCGTCGTCGTCGGGCAGCCCCTGCGTGCCCACATCGTACGCGGCGGGCCCTCCATCGAGGTCATCATCGCCGGCGCGGAACTCAAGGTCCAAACACAGCGGTGCCGGCGGCGCGTACGCGTGGCCAGCGAGGCCGAGCACGCCGTCCACCACGCCGTCGACTACAGCGTCGACCGCGTTGACCATGCCCCCAGCGCGGCGCGGCTCCCCCCGCCCCACGCTGCCGAGGTCCCCGTATGTGTCGCCAAACGAGTCCTCGCTCAGGTCCTCGTCCAGGTCCTCCTCCAACTCGGCAACGTCGAGAAGGGACGCCGGCGACGGCGGGTGCTGCGGCTTCTCCGCGTCCATGGTCGTCCCCCGTTCATCCACCATCGGGTCAGCGACACCGCCCTCCTTGGTGTCGCCGCCCTGGGCGGCCTCCTCCCCACATTCCGCTCGCAATGCGTTGAGTCGAGCAGACGGGGCCCGTCTCCTTGGCGAGGAGACGCTCTTTGGCCGCCGGGGGGGCGACGCCGCCGTCGGTGGGGCCGCCGCTGCCGCCACCACCGCCGCCGCCGCTGCCACGGCGGCCGCCGCCGCTGCCACCGCCGTCTTGTCGTGGGAGCACATTTCGGGAAAAAACGCTGGAAATGGAGGCACCACACGAGCAAGAGCGGCCGCCCCCCACGTCACGAATGCACGGCGTCGAGTGTGGTACACGACGCAAAGGCAGCGTGCAATCCCGACGTGGGGGTTGGTGGTAGCGGCGGCGGCCGTCCACGGTGACGGACGGTGGGGCGGCGGGGCGGGC
>Ga0209186_1001857_pt1 | contig 15304 bp, 15 predicted proteins | sample SidtaG_FD_187426 | JGI IMG/M metagenome (GOLD analysis project Ga0209186, IMG submission 187426) | Marine algal microbial communities from Sidmouth, United Kingdom - Sidmouth_Male2 metaG (SPAdes) (version 2) | ecosystem: Host-associated > Algae > Red algae > Unclassified | place: Sidmouth...
AAGGTTTCTTGATTACAGGATGTCTGAGCTTGGGCGGTCTTCATCGGTAGGATATGTCGTTGATAAACATAGCTTTACCGAATTCTGGAGCCGCTCAAGCTCTCTATTTGTGAGATTTCCGGGCTAGGACGGGGAAGGCTTCGCAATACGGGGCGCGTCTCGGTAGCACGGCGGTTCCAACACGTCACAGGCTAGCCCGACAGCCCGACTTCCCTTTCGGGCCGTTAGCATAGCGAATAGACACCCATTGTTCCGTTAGACTTGGCACACCCTAGCCTTCGAGCCATTCGTTGCTCATCGCACGTTCAACAAGCGAGCTCGACTCATTCGCCAGGGGCCCTTTCTACTTTCTACTGCGGCTTGCCAGATCGCACATGAGCGGAGCGACTCAGACAGTTTTTCAGGAATCCAGCCAATCGGGGTCGGGAAAGAGTGGGACTTCGTCATCAGTCCAGAACAGCCCGACTTGGACGGCCCCTACCCGGCTCTTGCTATCCAGCCAGAACAACAGGCTCAGGTCGTCATATTCGATAGAAAGCAAGCGGTCACCATCAATGGTGTGGCTTTCTTCCATACTAGGTGCGTAGCCATGGGCAGCCATCAGGCGGATGAGTTGGTCGCGCTTCAAGCCTGCGACCGGTTCACCGAATAACGTAGTATCGGGCCGCTGGAGGCGAATGCTGTCCATCAGACCGCCAAAGTCGGAGCCAAACGACAGATAGAGCCCCAGATCAGGATACTCCCAGAGCTCAACGTCCCCTCCTTCGGGAACCTCTTCTTGGAACTTTGCTGGCGGCTCGCCAATACGCTGCTCGACCACCTCTGGAGGGGTCCCGAGCTGAAGTCCCGAAACACCAACTCCTGGGGTGATCGAAAAGAGATCAATGTCGCTACTCATGCGGTAATCCTACTGCATTTGCAGGATTCTCCAACCCCCTAGCCCTTTGAAACAGTCCAAGGAGCTGGAATTGTGTAAATTATGAAATTTCTAATTAATTCTTTACATTTTACCCATATTTTTTATAATTGGGTATCTTGATGAGGGCCAATTTTTGTTCTTGTCGCTTAAATGTTTAGATTGCTATGCTTTCCATGATGCCACAATTCCTCAGTGAATGCGTTGTCTCGAAAACGGTCCTGTTCTTTTCCGTTCTCGTGATTGCCTTCTGGAAGCCCGACTCGTCCGGGCCAAGCATCGTCGCGGAATCTGATCCAGCACCTGCGACCATCAAAGCGCAAGTTTCGAGTCTCGCCATGGCTCCAGGTAGGTAGAGCCAATTTTACAGCTCCCGGGAATACAGCGGTCCCCGATCGTCAGTACTTCCGGTTTGGATCGCGCCGGAACGGCAACTCGCGGGAGCGGCTAGTTAATTACCTACTCCTCGCCCTCAAACTGCTGACGCACCGCCTTGAAGTAGCGGAGCACGTGCTCGCGTCGGGACATCGGCAATGCCTGGCCGTCTAGTGCTTCCTCCTGCACACGCAGAAATTCCGCAGCCTCCCCACGCGCGGATCGGGACGTCGCCTCTTCGCGAACTCCGCCTTCGACCGCTCGTGTGTAGGAGGCTCCATCGCGACCGGCCTGAGCACCAACCATACTGGACCTACTGGCATCCAAGGCATCGGTCTCATTAGCGCCCAGCTCGGTCGTCCCGAACCCTGCCTGCAGCCCGCCTTGCCCAGTCTTGTTGGACGGCCCTCCGCTCATCATGATCGTGCCAGCCGGTTGGCCATCACTGGGATCTCCACCGAACATCAGAGCTGACGGTTGCTCGCTCGGATCAAGACCTGGGATCGGGGCCATCATCATCGGTTGGCCTTGTCCCTGATCCTTGCCCTGTCCAGGATTCGGAGCCTGCTGAAGCGCCATCGATCGACCACCTTTTTGACCCTGCCCCTGCTGCGGCTGTTGTTGCCCCGGCTGCGGGGCCTGCATCTGACCCATCTGCATCTGCTGACTCTGGCCCATGCCCCCCTGCTGGGATTGCGGCTGTTGCTGCTGATTCTGGCCCTGCTGACCGGGCATCGGCATCGTTTCAGAAAGCGCATCGTTCGAGCCGAGCTGGGACATGCCGTTGCTCTGGTCCTGGCCTTCTGACGACTGACCGTCATTGCCGGCGAGTTGCTCCATGCCATCGGCCCCGGTGCCGGAAATATTGCTACCCGCCTGGCGGAGTTGCTGGGCGAGCTTCTCCAACTCTTCCTGGGTCCTCTCCCGCTCCTCGACCTGCTTCAACGACCGCGCCAGCTGACGAAACGACTCGGCAGCCCCCTGCTCACTGCCTTGTTCCAGCTCCTTCGCGCCCTGAGTTACCGCCTTGCCAGCGAGCCGACTGGAGTCCGCCTCGTCCCCTGCATCGACGGCATGGTTCAAGGCCTGTTCCATCCGACTCGCCACTTCATCACTGAGATCCTCAGCCTCGAGTTGCTCCGCCAACCGGGTGGCCTCAGACGCCGCGCTACCTGTGTCTTCATTACCAATCGCATCGCCGAAGTCCGCCGTGTCCGGCCCTTCGCGAAGGGCTTCGACCATCGCCTCCGATGCCCACGGCTCCCCACCCAAACCGAGCTCGCGAGCCAGCTTCTCCGCCTCCCTCGCCCGCTCCTCGAGAGCATCGAGCACCTCACGCGTCGTCTTGCCCGAAGCATCGCCGACCTCCGCCGCCGTCGCCGCGACCGACTTCTTTAGCTGCTCCATCTTGGCCTCCTCCTCTGCGCTCAGCCCCTCCACGGCCGACAAGTCATCGGCACTCCGCTGCAGCAGATCGGCTTCAGCGGCAGCATCGGCCAACATGTCCTGGGTCAAGGTCTCTTCACCAGCTTCCAACGCAGGGCGGGTCCACGGAACCAAGAACAACAGCACCCCGAAAACCGGAACCACCCAAGTCCAATGCCGCATACCGAGAGGTAGATCCGACGCCAGATTCGGCAAGGCCTTGTCCAACTCTGCCCCGGCACGTTGTAGGTGAATTGACTCCCCTAATCCCGGATCAACCATCCCCTCAAACGCCAGTGCGCTCGAAAACGTCCCTTGGCGCCCCGCCGCACGATCCCATCGAGCCAAGCCACCAAACCGATCGGGCCTTCCAATCCAAGCAATGCCCCAACAGACGCCCCCCCACAGCAGGCACGCCCCCAGAGCAACCCACCCGCACGCCCAATCCACTCCCAGAAAGCGAGCCACCAACAACGGCAACAACCCCAGCAACAAAAAACCGACGACCGATGACCGCAGCAGCTGGCAAAAGCGAACCGAAACTAGTCTCCCCACCGCCTTGTCCGCCGCCGTGGCAAAGCCCGCATCCACACGCCGACCACCAGATTCCTCAGGGGTAGCGATCGGAGCAACGGCAGGGGCCTTGGCGACAGGATCGGACAAGCCTCAGCTTACCGTTCACCCACCCGCCACGCAAGCCCCCCGTCGATCTTCCAATCGACGACTTCGAGGGCGCAATCGAATGCTAGCGACTTTCGGGCTACCGCGGCACCGGCAACGGACCAGTGAATTCCTGCGGCGCCGGATCTGCCAACGGAGCGAACAAAATCAACGCCGGCGCAATCGACTGATGCACCGTGAACTCGGCGTTGGTCGGGCTCATATCGATATCAAAGTGCCGGTAAAGCTCCGGAATGTCTTGCCACTTAGGAACCGGTGCATGCAGATCGATCAACCAGTGCTTCTGATTCGCCACCGGACCATAGACCCAGATCCCTGGAACCGGCTCAGCGATGCCATCGTTCATCGAGTGCAGGTGCATCGGCTGATGAATGTGCCGTTGACCCAAGCCGGAACACTGCACCCGACCCAAGGGATTCGCCCCTAAAGCTGAGTCCGCTGTCATCGAAACCAGATCGAGGAAGAATGGCTCCCGACCACTCACCTTCCAAGCCACCGAAGGAATCCATGCCTGGGTAATCGTCGCCACCCCCCAGCCAGTCGGCGCATACGGATTACGGAAATGCACGTAGCCTTGGTTCAAGATGAACGTCTTGGCAGCTCCACGCACCGTCTCCACAAATACCCTGCTCACCCTATCCCGAGTCCGTCCGAACCCTTCGCCTCCCAAGCCGTCCGGCACCGACGACACCGCATCCGCCAGGCAAGCACCTTCCATAGTCATCCAATCCGTTTCTTTGCCAACTCCAGGCAATTTGTCCAAGAACAGCGCGAACTTGGGCTCTCTCGCCGCTGCCAACAACCGGCAGGCAGCCGTTGCCGCCACCATCCGAATTTTTGGATCGCTGGGCTCCCCCCGTTGCCAGGCACACAGAAATGCCCGAGTTGCCGATACCAGCAACTCATCAGCCAGCGCCTTCCCCTGCGGAAACTTCGCCAGATGGATCGACAAGTGAGCCGCCGACGCCGCGTAGCTGTAACACGACTCGTCGGTCACCGGCAGAAGCGCGTAGCGCAGCGTCTCGTTCAGCACCGTCGTCCGCAGCGGGTTCGCGTCGCCACCTTCCTTCAGATGAATCTCGTTCGTCGGGTGCTCCTTTGCTTCCGCTCCCGAAGGAATCCCGCCATCCTCCCATTGCTGTCCCAAAGAAAAGCGAATGCTCCACACCGCCTCGTCGAGAATATCAGGAATGCCATTACCCGACTCAGGAATACCGAACTGGCTATCGATAAAGGCCGACTCGTTCATGCTGTAGGCCATACATAAGAATTCCGGAATTCTCAGATGATCGACGTTCTGATCGTAGTCAGCAGCATCGTGGTGCCCCCCTTCGGCATCACGCCATTCGATCTCGGCCCCAGAAGTATCGGCCTTCTCAAAGAACTGCCGGACCTCGGTCCAACGGTCCACCTGAGGCGCCCCCGCCGCCCGATACTCCGGCATCACAGCTAACCGCCCGTGGCACTTGCAGTTGCCACGCGGCCAATGCGTATGCGCACCATCTAATGCGGTCCGGCAACGGTTATGAAACAACATCCGGTGGGTCGTAAAAATCGGCTCGGACATCGAACCTGTCCCTATGTGGAATGAGTAAGAACGCCCCACTCCCTCCAGATGCAGAAAGTAGTCGCCTTCTGCCAAGCCCGACAGGTCCAGCCCGTAGACATCTTCACCGGAAAAATCCAACTTATACGGCCCCTCGTTCGCCTGCCCGGCCCGGTGCCGAAGTCGCGGCTCGACCGTCGTCACCACTTCCCCAGTCCGACAATCGATGACCTCACACGCTTTCGGCTTAATCGGAGCCAACCCCGCTGTTCCCAGCCACTTCCCCAAATACGCAAGCCTCTTCGTAGCACCAGAGAAATAACCAACCTGGTTCACCTTGAAATAGTTGGAGATGATTTTCCGAGAATTCCAAACAATCGCCGCACCCACCTCGCTGGACGCCCCGCCTTCCGGCAACTTCAGCCTAAACCCATACTCCACGCCCACCTCCATCGGCGCCGGTAACTCCAAATAAGTAACCGTCTCGTAGCTCGGATTCGACCACGGGACCGGCGCATGGTCAAGATTCGCCAGAAGACTCAAGCTACCGAGAACCCGCACCCCCTCGACCTTCTCCCCAGCCTTCGTTACCGCATACGCCTTCGCGCTCTCGACCGGAAACCTCCCCTTCGTGTCCCGAATCGCCGCATGGGAATACCGCACCCCAACCACTTGGGCCGACACAACCTCCAGCGCCCCATCGACCACAGGCTCGTCCATCGCCCCCCGCTCCGCTACCCGCCCAAAATAGTAATCTGGCCGCGCCTCAACTGCCGGACAAATGGCCAACCACGACAGCAGCAAGCCGCCAAGACCAAGAACACGACGCCAATAAATGGATAAAGTATGCATAGAATAATGACCTACTATACCCACATCCCCCGCACCTGCACGGACTTCTCAAAGGCGGAGTCGGAAGTGGGAATTTGGGATTTGGATCTCGGATCTCGGATGTCTGAAAAATTGGCGATCATCAGCGCCCATTAGCGGTTCCAAAAACTCGCCACCCAAGCCCTCTTCAATTACCCCGCTCTGCCTCTCAGCCTTCCGTCCATTTCCGTGGTCACTCCACTTTGCCCCTCAGCTATTAGTGGATATTAGCGTCCATTAGCGGTTCCAAAAAAGACTCGCCAGCCAAGCCACTTCCTCAATTTTCACCATTTCACTCTTCCCCCCAGCCTCTTAGCTCTTCCGTCCATTTGCTTTTTTGCCTTCGGCTATCTCCCTTCGCTTCGATTGTGGTCAACCCCACCCTGCCTCTCAGCATTTTGGCTTCTCTCGCTTTCTTTCGTGGTCCACCCCGCCCTGGCCCTCAGCCCATTCGTAGTATTCTCCAAATTCGCGGTTCCAAACTCTCTACCTTTCAGCAATTCGCCCTCTTTCGTGCCTTTCCTGGTCAATCTCACGTTACCTATCAGCCTTCCGTTCGTTTCCTTACTTTTTGCCTCCGGCTATCTCCGCTTCTCTCCGATTGTGGTCAACCTCCCTCTGCCTCTCCGCCGCAATTCAAGTTTCGCTCCTTTCGTGATTTTCGTGGTCAATTCCCCCTGACCCTCAGTTCCCATCCACGCGACTCAATTCCACAACGATGGGAATAAACTTGATTCCCGGTTCTTTCTGTTCAAGAATAAATGAACTCCCCAAACCAACCAGTCCCTGATCGACCCATCGACCACAGACGAATCGGCCCCCAACGCACCCGCCCCCAGCGTTGACGAGGCCGAGCAAGATCCCGGTTCGCACATCATCTCCGATGTCGAATCCGAGATCATTCACTTGTTCGTCAATCTCGCCCAAGCCCTCGGCCTTCCCAAGTCCCACGGCGAAATCTTCGGCATCCTGTTCTGCGCACCAGAACCCATCTGCTTCGACGACGTCATCACCCGCACCGGCATCAGCAAAGGCAGTGCCAGCCAAGGCCTGAAGCTGCTGCAGAAGATCAACGCTGTCCGCCCGGTCTACGTCGCCCGCGACCGCCGCACCTTCTACGAGCCCGAACTGCGTATGCGCCACCTCCTCGGCGGCTTCCTACGCGAGACCGTCGAGCCCCACTTGGCCAACGGCGCCGACCACATCGGCCGCATCCAGACCCTCGCCGCTCAGACCGACGCCCCCCTCGGCCCGACTCTCCAAGAGCGCATTCACAGCCTCCGCAATTGGAACCAGAAGGCCAGCAGCCTGCTCCCCTGGGTCCTCAAATTCGCCGCCCCCAGCGACGGTGACCCGACCACCTCCTCCGACTAACTCAGTCTTGGGAACCACCCACATCCACCCAACATACGCCCCGGTCATGCCCCTCGAAATCGAGGAGCGCGACCAATGGCGGTAGCGTAGAAAAAAGAAGAGTGAAAATTGAATAGTGAAGAGCAGTTGAAGAGTAAAATCACCTCTGCCTCTCTACTCATCCATTCGCCAAATTCGCGGTTCCCAAAGATCTCGCCACCCTAGCTCCTTCCAATTTCTCTCTTCAATTTTCACTCTTCTGTCCCTGCCTCTCAGCTATTAGTGAATATTAGCGCCCATTAGTGGTTACCCCTCGCCACCCAAGATTCGCGTCCATTAGCGGTTCCAAAAAATTCGCCACCCAAGCCCCTTTCCAATTTCCCTCTTCAATTTTCACTCTTCCTCCCCTGCCCCTCAGAATTTTCGACTCTTTCGTAATTTTCGTGGTCACCAATGAAGAGTGAAAATTGAATGGTGAAGAGTGAAATAGTCTTCCGTTCGTTTCCGCGCTTTTCAGCGGTCATCCCCACTCTGCCTCTCAGAAATTTTCGTTCCTTTCGCTTCTTTCGTGGTCCACCTCCCCTTGCCTTTCAGTTCCCCATTCGTAATATTCGCCTAAGTCGCGGTTCCTAAATCCCCCCTGCCTCTCAGTAATTTAGCGTCTTTTTCGCGTTTTTTCGCGGTCCTAATTTCCCTCTTCAATTTTCACCACTCCCTCCTTCTTGTCTTCCCAAGTCACCGTCTACTCCCCGGAGTCCCCGCTTCGCAATCCGCTCCAACTGGTGCGCACCATCTTCCACGAGCTTTGGGCAGCCCGTGAACTTATCGGCATCCTATTCCAACGCGACCTCAAGGCCGCCTACCGCCAGTCCTATCTCGGCTACGTGTGGATTCTTGCTCAGCCCCTGATGACGGCAGCCCTCTGGATCTTCCTCGACAAGACCAACGTCGTCGATATGGGCAACACCGGCATTCCCGGCCCAGCCTTCGCCATCATTGGCACGACTCTCTGGACCATGTTTATCGCCGCCTTCAACGCCCCCCTCAGCGCGTTCCACGGAGGCTCCGGCGTATTCATGAAACTCAAGGTCACGCCCGAAGCCTTCATCGCCTCCGGCCTGTCGTCCATCTTGTTCAATGCCGCCATCCAATTCGTCGTTCTCATCATCCCCTGCCTGATCATCTTTAAGCTCTGGGCCGGCTGGCATTTGCTACTCGTCCCGGTAGGCATCTTCGCAATCCTCCTCTTTGGCACCTCCCTCGGCTACCTACTCATCCCCATCGGCGGACTCTACTCCGACATCAGCCGCGCCATCGGAATGGCGATGCCCTTCCTGATGTATACCGCCCCCATCGTCTTCGTCCCGACCATGCCGTTCTTTCGCCAGTTTATGGAATTCAATCCCATCACCCACCTCATCATGGCCCCCCGCGACTGGCTCACCACCGGCGCCTCCTATCATGCTCCCGAACTGTTCTTGCTCCTCATCCTCTCCCTCCCGGTCCTCCTCGTAGGCATGGTCCTCCTCCGCGTCGCCATGCCCCACCTCGTCGTTCGAATGGGAATGTGATTTTGAGCTTTGGGTGTCGGGTGTCGGGTGTCGGGTGTCGGGTGTCGGGTGTCGGGCAAAACAAAAAAAGGCACTCTGCCTCTAAGCAATTCTAGAGTCCCCCTGCCTCTCGGTTCCCTTCTTTTCCGCCCCTTCCGCAGTCATCCCCACGGTGCCTCTCAGAACATTCGTCCCATTCGGCAAATTCGCGGTTCTCAATCCCCCTGCCTCCCAGCCTTCCGTCCGTTCCCAATTTTCCGCGGTCTCTGCTCTCTGCGCTCTCTGCCTCTCCGGCCGTTTTCGTTCTTTTCGTTCCTTTCGCGGTCACCCCCTCGCAACCCCCAATTCCAATTTCCTAGTTCCCAATTCCTATTCACTCTTCCTCTCCATGACCCGTTGGTTCTTCCACGCCAAAATCCACCGCGCCACCGTCACCGAGGCCGAGCCCGACTACATCGGCTCCTGCACGATCGACGCCGACCTGTTGGAAAAAACCGGCCTCGAACCAGGCGAGAAAGTCCTCGTCGTCGCCATGAACGGCGCCCGCCTAGAGACCTACATCATCCGCGGCGAACCCGGCTCCGGCGTCATCTGCATGAACGGCCCCACCGCCAGACTCATCCCCAAAGGCGAGATCGTCATCATCATGGGCTTCGCCCTCAGCGACGGACCCATCGAAGCCAAATCCATCCTCGTCGACGACGACAACAAGTTCGTCAAATACCTCACCGAAGCCGAAGGCAAGACGGTGGAAGATTAGGACCGCAGAAGACGCGGAAAAACGCGGAGATTTATGACCACGAAAGAGCGCGAAAGAACCCGAAAATTGCCGAGAAGCAGCGAGTTCATTTAAAGACTAAAAACCATGTCGAAGAGTGAACATTCCCCGTTCTGCCTCTCAGCTATTAGTGAATATTAGCGTCCATTAGTGGTTCCCAAAGATCTCGCCACCCAAGCCTCTCCCTATTTCCCTCGTCAATTTTCAATCTTCTCCCCCCTTCTACCTCTGAGAAATTTTCGCCCGTTTTCGCGCCTTTCGTGGTCCATCCCACGTTGCCTCTCAGTTTCCGTCATTCCCGCGCCCCTCCGCCGCAATTTAAGTTTCGCTCCTTTCGCAATTTTCGTGGTCAATCCTTCGTCGCCTCTCAGCTATTCGTAGCCTTCGCTAGATTCGCGGTTTCCAAATTTTTCCGCCGCTGAAGGCATTGCAGTAGTTAGAATATCAAAGATCTTCCAAATGCCTTCTACACTTCCAATTCCTACCTATACGGTAGAAGATTACCTCCATTGGAAGGGGGATTGGGAGCTGTGGGACGGGCATCCGATCTCAACGTCCCCTTCGCCAAGTCGATGGCATCAACAAATTGCCAGCGAATTGCACTTCCTGCTCCGAGGGCAAATCGATCAGTCAAAATGTGAAGATTGCACAGTCTTCTTCGATCTCGACTGGCATGTAAGCAGCAACACCGTTTTGCGTCCAGACCTCATCATCGTCTGCGAAGAAGACGATGCCGATGAAGACTTCAAATTCATTCGCAAGACACCAAGTCTCACCGTCGAGATCATCTCCCCAAGTCGGCCGCACAACGACCGCGTAGTAAAACGATCTATCTACGAAAGAGAAGGCGTCCCCTACTACCTCATCCTCGACCCCGAGGATCCCTCCCAGAACCAGCTTCTCGTCCTCGACCAAGAAGGCACCTACCAAGATTGCGACGACTGGACAATCGAGCCACACCCCGGTTGTCGCCTCACCATCCCCAAAGACTTGTCCCCATAGAAGGTCGGAATTCGGCACCGCCACCCCAAGCATTCGTTCCTAATGAAGAGTGAAAATTGAATGGTGAAGAGTGAAATCTCCTCTGCCTCTCAGCTCATCCATTCGTTTCCTAGATTGAGTCTCCCGGGTGGCGTTCTCGGTGATTAAGCACTTGTTTCCCCTCAGTATTTTTCGCTTCTTTCGTGCCTTCTGCGGTCTACTCCATTCTGCATCTCAGCAATTTCACTCCTCAATTTTCTCCCTTCACTCTTCCTTCCTACCTCTCAGCTATTAGTGAATATTAGCGTCCATCAGTGGTTACCCCTCGCCACCCAAGGCTTCCGTTCGTTTCCACCCCTTTTGCCTCCGGCCATCTCCGCTTCGCTCCGATTGTGGTCAATCTTCCCTGCCCCTCAGCTATTAGTGAATATTAGCGTCCATTAGCGGTTCCAAAAACTCCCTCTGCCTCTCAGTAATTTTCGCCCGTTTTCGCGCCTTTTTGCCTCTCAGCCGCAATTCTAAGTTTCGCCTCTTTCGTAATTTTCGTGGTCAATCTCCCTCGTTGCCTCTCAGATCATTAGCGAACATTAGCGTCAATTAGCGGTTCCCAAACTCCCCCCTGCCCCTCAGAATTTTCGCGTTCTTTTCGCTTCTTTCGCGGTCACCTTCCTCTGCCTCTCAGCCCATTCGTAGTATTCGCGCCATTCGCGGTTCCTCCCTTTCGTGGTTGTTCACGGTCTAACGATCCATCCGTTTTCGCTGTAACGTAAATCCTTAGAAATATGGCCATCACCCTCAACCAGCAACTAGGGCAAACACAGCACTACTCCGTCTTGTCTCGCAAGCTCGACCGACTGGGTCTCGGTTACACGCAGCTACTTGAGGCACTAGCAGTCAAGCGAGGCGCCTACCACTACCCTGTTGGGAAATCAGCCTCCTACAGCGTCCCCGACACATCAGAAGAGAATCTCTCGACCGAAGAACTGATTACCGGACTACTCCTAGGACAGCACCCGCATCGCCCTCAACTGATCCGACTCGCCGCCCAGTTACTAGCCACCCCAGGACTGAGCCCAAAGCGACTCGCCACGCTAGCCGTTCAGGAACGTTGCCTCACGACGATCTCCTATATTACCCAGTCAGCTCGCAATGTTCAGCAGGCCCCAGAGCAGACCAAATTCTGGACCCAACTCGCCGCCGAGCTCAACTCCGCATCCAAGCATAGCTCTCCAAGCTACGACACCGCCTCAGGCGTCCTCCCACATCCCAGCAGGTTCGTCGCCCAAACCGGCTACGTCCGCGGAGGCAACAGAACAGCGGCGCCCCAGAAACCAGATTGGCTCGCCCCGATCCTGCCCCAAGAATGAGCGGAAACCCTGAGACCATTCTCCGCACCCTCGATGGCTACCTCACCGATCCAACCGAGCTGATCATTTACGGCCGCGCCGCCCTCGACCTCGGCTACCCGGCATCCGACTCCGACCGAAATCCAGACTTCTCCTCAACCCTCGACGTCGACGCCATCCTGCCATCGGAAAAGATCGAAACCATCGATCAGGATGACCAGTTCTGGAATGCGATCGAACGCACCAACGAAGACCTCTCCACCTCCGGACTCTACATCACCCACCTCTTCCAAGACGACCAAGTCATCCTCCGCCCCCAATGGCTCAGCCACATCGAGCCGATTCATCTTTCCCCACCACTGGCTCTCTTGCAATTAGCCCGCCCGCACACCATCGACCTAGCCCTGACCAAGATGATGCGTATCGACCCCCAAGACCGAGAAGACCTCCTATTCCTCACATCGACCATGACTACCGCCGAACGTCAGGCTATGACAGCAAGCTTTTCCACCGCCCTCAGCCCCCAGATCCCCGAAATCCTAGAAGCATTCGAAGCCAACCAAATTTGGCTAAAAGATAACGAATAGGCCGTTCCAAATCCTCCCTGCCTCTCCGAACTTTCCTTTCGTTTCCGCGTTTCCCGTGGTCTCCCCTCAATCTGCCTCTCAGAATCCATTCGTCCCATTCGCCAAATTCGCGGATCCCAACTTCCTCAACCTGCCCCTCAGTTCCGTTTCTTCCGTTAACTTCCGTGGTCTAAAATCCCCCTCTGCCTCTCAGCGCGCCAACCAAGTTTTCGCGTCCTTTTCGCACCTTTCGCGGTCCATCCTTGCTCGCTCTCTGCCTCTCCGAAATTTTTCGTGCCGTTCGTAATTTTCGTGGTCTCCCTCGTTGTCTCTCAGAATCCATTCGTCCCATTCGCGGTTCCTAATCCTCTCCACCCAAGTTTCGCGTCCTTTTCGCCCCCTTTCGCAGTTCCTCCGAAATTCCTGTGCCTTTCCGTGGTTAAAAATGCCCTCTCCCCCGCCGCCAAAACAGTGTAACTTAGCCTGATGCCTCGCTACACTCAACGCACCCCACGTTCATCGTACCACCGAATCGGTCGCGCCGATAATGCATCACAGGAAAGCTCTTCCCTGAATCCCATATGGCCCAACTCAACCCCATGGCAAGAACCCCTAGTTCGCAGCGTTGCCGAAGCAATCGCTATCGCTGACCAAATCACCGCCCTCGCTGCGGAATGGCAATCAGACAACCATTAAAGGTTTCCCGACTCCTCGCGGAGCTATCAGAAACGCACCGAGTCGTCCTTATCGGCGGACTCGCGGTGATTGCCCACGGCCTGTCGAGAAGCACCAAGGATGCCGCTGCTTGGCTCGATCCCTTGCGCACACCCGAAGAATGGTCAGCAGTAGTCAGCGCTTTACTCGAAAAGCACCCTCAACTCACCCTCCAACAGATCGGAACTTGGAGCCCCTTCCCCTCAACTGACCTGGCCACACGAATCGCCGACGACCGAGTCATTCGAATTGTTGGCGCAGATCGTCCCCTCGACCTCTTCCGAGAACCCCACATGATTCCCATCGAAGACTTCGACGAAGTCTGGGATCATGCCACTGAAATCAAAGATGGAATCCGCCTCCCCTCCGACATCCACCTCCTTCTGACCAAAGAAGACACCGGTCGCCCCCACGACCTCCTCGACATCGACTTTCTCCAAAGAAAAGCCGAAGACCGCCTCATCACTCAAGTTCAAACCTCATCCTCAGAAGCCCTCCAATCCATCTTCGACCAGTTCCTGACTCTTCGCATTGCCGAAGCAGCCCTCGAAAACCCGCACCCAGACTGCCAAGCCCTAGGTATTAAGCACCTCAAAGAACTCGCCCAAGCCGGCGATCCCTTTGCTCAGCAAACCCTCGATAGCCAGTAAGTAAACTCTGAGTTCCGCACTTCTCGTCCCTTCTGATTCTCTCGTAGCCTCCCTCACTGCCTCTCAGATCCATTCGTCCCATTCGCCAAATTCGCGGTTCCGAACTTCCTCAACCTGCCCCTCAGTTCCGTCTCTTCCGTTAACTTCCGTGGTCTCCCCCCCCTCTGCCTCTCAGCGCGCCACCCAAGTTTTCGCGTCTTTTCCGCGCACTTTCGCGGTCCCTTCTCCTTCTTTCTCACTCTGCCTCTCAGAAATTTTCGCCCGTTTTCGCGCCTTTCGTGGTCAATCTCTCTGCCTCTCAGTTTCCGTCATTTTCGCGCCCTTTCGCCTCCGGCTATCTCCGCTTCGCTCCGATTGTGGTCACTCTTCCTCTGACCCTCAGCAATTTCCCTCTTCACTATTCCTCCTTCCCTCGTCCTCCCCTTGCCCAACCACTCAAATATCGACCGTTGCTCCCTCGCCATGCACGAGGAAATAGGTCGACGCATTCTCGCACAACCTGACCTCCTCCAAGTAGCCCTTACCAATGTCGCCCACTGGAAACAATCCGGCTCCCTCTCCGCACCTATGGTCGCAGAGCTCGATACGCTTCTTGAACAACCACTACACACGCTAATCGACAAACTCACCGCCCGATCAGAAGAAGGAGCACTCCTCAGGCAGAATTCCCCATTCGCCGGTATTCTTAGCCCAAAGGAAGTGTGGCAGATAAAAGCCCGCTATCGCGATGACCAGAACGCAGCTTGAGCACATTATCCGCGCCGCCTCCGCCATCACCGGAGAGCCGGATATCGCTATCGTAGGGAGCCAGTCAATCCTTGGCTCGTATGCCGACGCCCCCGAAGCCCTCCTAGCATCCAGAGAAGCCGACGTCTTCCCACTAGCCGCGCCCGAGGCCGCCGACCTCATCGACGGATGCATCGGAGAACTCTCCCCCTTCGATCAGACCTTCGGCTACTACGCCCACGGCGTCGGCCCCGAAACCTCAGTCCTCCCAACTGGTTGGCAAGACCGCCTCGTCCCACTTCAAAACGTCAATACAGGTAGTGGCACTGGCCTGTGCCTCGAACCGCATGACCTCGCAGTCGCCAAGCTAATCGCCGGTCGACCAAAAGACCTCGACTTCATCAAGACTCTCCTCAGCGCAGAACTCGTCCAAGCTGATATCATCGAATCCCGACTCAGCGACGTCCCCGAAGATCCGAGGCTTCCCTTAGCCAAAGACCGCCTAACCTTCTTGGTGAAGAGTGAAAACTGAATGGTGAAGAGCGGTTGAAGAGTGAAAATTGAATGGTGAAAAGTGAAATCCCCTCTGCCTCTCAGCCTCCCGTTCGTTTCCGTCCCTTTTGCCTCCGGCTATCTCCGCTTCTCTCCGATTGTGGTCATCCCCCTCTGCCTCTCAGCCGCAATTCTAAGTTTCGCCTCCTTCGTAATTTTCGTGGTCAATCCCTCGTTGCCTCTCAGATCATTAGCGAACATTAGCGTCAATTAGCGGTTCCCCCTCGCCACCCAAGCTCCTTCCCATTTCACTCTTCAATTTCCCTCTTCACTCT
>Ga0209186_1001859_pt1 | contig 15303 bp, 14 predicted proteins | sample SidtaG_FD_187426 | JGI IMG/M metagenome (GOLD analysis project Ga0209186, IMG submission 187426) | Marine algal microbial communities from Sidmouth, United Kingdom - Sidmouth_Male2 metaG (SPAdes) (version 2) | ecosystem: Host-associated > Algae > Red algae > Unclassified | place: Sidmouth...
GGAGATTAGTAGTTTCCAGTTAGATGATATTAAAATTTTTAGACCCGATGTAGCAGTGATTTTAAATATCACTCCGGATCATTTGGATCGATACGATTACAAATTGGATAATTACATACAAGCCAAATTCAATATAACAAAAGCTCAAACCCATGAGGATATTTTGGTGCTCAACTTTGATGACCAGAATATAATGAACAATTTAAACTACATAAAAACTAACCCAATAATTCAATACATTTCAATGGAAGAACAAAAGAGTAAATCAGGAGCATTTATAAGCGAAAACGAAATGGTGCTATCGCAAAATAGTGAGCGCGTAGCAATTTCTAAAGACAAGATTTCCCTTAATGGAAAGCACAATCAGTATAACACAATGGCGGCCAGTATATCGGCAAGGGTCGCAGAGGTTCGTGCTGAGAAAATACGAGAGAGTTTGCAATCTTTTCAGTCGCTAGAGCATAGAATGGAGTCAGTAGTGAGCATCCGGGGCGTAGAATTTATCAACGATAGTAAGGCTACTAATCTCAACAGTGTGTGGTACGCTTTAGAAAGTATGAGTAAAAAAACAGTACTGATTTTAGGCGGTGTAGACAAAGGAAATGATTACAGCGAACTAACAGAATTGGTTCAAGATAAAGTGAAGGCGATTGTTGCTTTAGGAGTTGATACCCAAGCGATTCAAGATCATTTTAGATCTATGGTGCCTGTGATTGAATCAAAATCTATGGTTGATGCGGTAGTTGCTTCCTATGAATTGGCTACCAAAGGGGAGTGTGTTTTGCTTTCGCCAGCCTGTGCCAGTTTTGACTTATTTAAAAACTATGAAGACCGTGGGAATCAATATAAGATTGCTGTAAAAAATCTATAAAAGATGAGTTGGCTACAAAAAATAAATATCAAACCGTTTTTTAATGACCGCTTGAAAGGCGATGCCATTATATGGGCTATTGTCATTGTACTGGCGTTGATTAGTTTGATTGCTATTTATAGTAGTACGGGTTCCTTGGCCTATAGAATGAAGGATGGTCATGCCGAAGTTTATTTGCTTAAACGTTTATTTATTGTGGCCATTGGGCTACTCATAATGTTTGTAGCACATAATATCAATTACACCTTATATAAAAAATACGCTTTCGTCGCTCTTATGGTCGGCATTGCCTTATTGCTTTATACAATAATAAGTGGTGGAGTGAATTTAAATAATGCATCAAGGTGGATCGCCGTGCCGGTTGTCAATGTTACTTTCCAGGCATCTGATTTTGCTAAGTTGGCACTCTTTGTCTATTTAGCGGCTCAACTTTCTAAGTTACAAAGTGTTCAAGGCGATTTTAAGAAGATTGTTCTCAAAATATTCTTTCCAGTAGGAATAGTTTGCCTGCTTATAGCTAGGGACAATATGTCAACAGCTTTGTTGATTGGGGTGAGTTGCGGCATTATGTTTTTTATCGGTAGAATTCAATGGAAGTACATTTTTGGATTGGTCGGTCTATTAGTTCTTGTAGTAGGCTTAGCCGTAATGTTTTCTCCTAGAGCAACTACTTGGAAAAACCGTTTGACCAATTTTGCTGGTGGAGATAATACCGAAGTGAGCTATCAAACTATGCAATCCAAAATAGCCATTGCCAAAGGTGGACTGGTAGGAAAAGGCCCGGGAAGTAGCACGCAAAGAAACTTTTTGCCACACTCATACTCTGATTTTATTTATAGTATTATTATAGAAGAGTATGGCTTAATCATTGGGGGAATGGGTATGATATTTTTATATCTTCTCTTCTTATGGCGCAGCATAATAATTTTTAGAAAATGTCCGTATGCCTTTGGTTCATTCTTGGCGGTTGGACTTAGCTTTTCATTAGTTTTTCAAGCATTTGTAAACATGGCGGTAAATGTCAACTTACTTCCTGTAACAGGTTTGACCTTACCGTTGGTGAGTAAGGGCGGTTCGTCTGTTTGGTTTACGTGTCTGACTATTGGAATTATTTTGAGTGTAAGCAAGTTTGTTGAAGAAAATCATAAAAGAAAAAGTATAGCATAAGTGAGTAAAAGAATTATCATAGCAGGAGGTGGTACTGGCGGGCATATTTTCCCAGCGGTAGCTATCGCGAACGCGCTTAAAAAAATAAGTAGTGATGTAGAGATTCTTTTTGTAGGGGCCAATGGAAAAATGGAAATGGAAAAAGTTCCTAAAGAAGGGTATAAAATTGTAGGCTTGGATATTGCTGGTATGAACCGAAGCAATATGCTTAAAAATATTTCATTGCCCGTTAAACTAGCTAAGAGTATGATGCAAGCTAGAAAAGTGATTAAAGAATTTAAGCCTGATTTATGCGTAGGTGTGGGAGGATATGCAAGTTTTCCAATTTTGAGAGCAGCGCAGAAACAAAATATTCCAACCGTAATCCAAGAACAAAATTCATTTGCAGGTAAGAGTAATAAAATATTAAGCAAAAAAGCCAAGGCAATTTTTACAGGTTATGAAGGAATGGATACATTCTTCCCCAAAGAAAAGATTACTTACACAGGAAATCCGGTTCGCGCTGTTATTCAAGATATGAATGTAGATAAAACGGAAGCCTATAAGTTTTTTGGTTTGGATCCTAAAAGAAAAACGCTCTTTGTATTTGGTGGAAGTCTTGGTGCGCAAAGTATCAATGAAGCTATGCTGTCGCATTGCGATTCGTTTATAGAAAAAGAGATTCAAGTCATTTGGCAAACGGGTAAAACATTTGCTATGGAAGCAAAAGAAAGGACTTCAGCCATGCCAAACATTAAGGTATTTGATTTTTTACGTGAAATGGAACTAGCCTACGCTATAGCAGATGTAATTGTAAGCAGAGCAGGAGCCCTTTCTATTGCTGAGCTAAGTATAGTAGGTAAGCCTGTCATATTTGTGCCTTATCCACATGCCGCAGAAGATCATCAAACTCATAATGCAATGGCTCTTGTCAATGACAATGCCGCCCGAATTATTAAAGATGATAATGTCTCGGATGCTCTTTTTGAAGAGGTGATGACAATTTTGGATATGGAAGATAGCGAAGTGAAGTTGGCAGAGAATATCAAAAAATTTGCCAAGAAACATGCAGACCAGGTAATAGCAAAAAAAATACTAGAACTAGCAAATTGATGAATTTACAAAACATATCGCGAGTTTATCTCATCGGAGTTGGTGGCATTGGCATGAGTGCGTTGGCTCGTTATTTTACAGCCAATGGTTGTACGGTAAGTGGTTATGATAAAACATCTTCTCGCTTAACACAGGAACTAGAAAAGGAAGGGATAGAAATTCATTTTGAAGAAAACTTAGCCTCGCTTGACAAACAAGCGCAACTTATAATTTACACTCCAGCAATTCCTGCGGAACATGCAGAGCTTGTTTGGTATCAAGAAAATGATTTTTCTTTATTGAAAAGAAGTGACGTTCTAAAATTGATTACTGAAAATCAAAGAGCCATTTGCGTAGCAGGAACCCATGGTAAGACAACAGTAAGTGCTATGATTTCTCATTTGCTAACGCAGGAAGGTTTTGGCACCAACGCTTTCTTAGGTGGGATAGCGGCTAACTACGATACAAATTATATCAAAAGTGAAAACGACTGTGTAGTAGTAGAGGCTGATGAGTATGATAGAAGTTTCTTGAAATTATTTCCTGATATTTCGGTTGTGACTTCAATGGACGCAGATCACTTAGATATTTACGGTACTGCTGAAGAAATGGAGAAAGCGTACTATCAATTTGTAAATGCTAGTACGGAAGTCGTTTTTTATAAACATGGTTTGAAACAAGCAAAAAACTTTACTGTAAAAGAAGAAATTACCTACAGTGCTCAAAACGATGCTGCAACTTACTATGCACAAAACGTAACTACTAAAAACGGGAGTTATCAATTTGAAATTTGTACTTCAGGCGACGTTTTAATTAAAGTAACCTTGAATATGGGAGGCATGCACAATGTTGAGAATTGTGTGGCGGCTTTTGGTGCGGCTCACTATATGGGCTTGGATATTGAAAAACTAGGTATAGCGATTGAAAATTTTAAGGGTGTTCGTCGTCGTTTTGAATATGTAATTAAAAATGAGAAACAAATCTATATAGATGATTATGCTCACCACCCTGAAGAATTAACTCAGCTAATCAAAAGCACCAACTCACTGTTCAGAAATGAAAAAGTAGCCGTTGTGTTTCAGCCGCATTTGTTTTCTCGCACAAAAGATCATGCGGCAGGTTTTGCCCGTGCCTTGGATTTGGCAGACGAGGTGATCTTGTTAGATATTTATCCAGCTAGAGAGCTTCCTATGGATGGTGTGGATAGCAAAATGATTTTAAATAAAATGGGCTTGGATAACAAACATATTTTATCGAAAGAAGGTGCAGTAGAATGGGCAAAGAACCGAAAACCAAAGGTTCTTATAACCGCTGGTGCTGGAGATATTGATCAATTAGTTGAACCGATTAAAAAAGTTTTGTCATGAGTATAAAAATTAAAGATATAATACGAAATGTTGGATTTCTATTGTCCGTACCTATTCTAATTGGAGCGTTTGTTTTCTCTGCAAACTATGACAAGGGTGCACCTGTACATTCGATAGAAGTCTCTATTTCAAATCCTGAGTTGGGTTTTATTTCTAGCCAAGATGTGCAACGTTCACTTCAAAATGAGGATATTATTTTGGAACATACGGCTTTAGATCAATTAGACGTAACCGCATTAGAAGAAAAAATAAATTCGAACCCCTGGGTGCATCATGCAGAAGTTTTTGTGAGTTCGGATCGAAAAATAAAAGTATCGCTCGAACAAGTTGTACCGGTAGTACGGGTGCAACGAACGGATAGCACAGCGAATGGATATTATCTTGATGAGGCTGGTTCTATGATACCACTCAGCACGAACTATTCCGCAGATTTGCCAATTGTGACGATTGAAAGGCGAGTTTCGGATTTGAAAAAAAGACAAGAGATGGTTCACTTTGCTCAATATATTGAGCGTGATACGTTTTGGCAGGCAGCTATTTCACAAATCAATTTAGATAAGAACAATGACTTTGAACTAGTTAGTTTAATAGGTAATGCCAACATTCGATTTGGTAGTACGAAGAATATGGAAGACAAGTTCTTCAGATTGTTCCAGTTTTATAAGAAAGGAATCAATAGAATTAATTGGAACAACGTAAAGGAACTTGACCTACGGTTTAATAAGCAATTGGTATGCAGAAGATATCACAAAGAAAAACATGTCGAAGAAAGAAGAGCGCCCAACTTGTATGTCAAAACCAAACAACAGACTGTTACTAAGCCTGTCAAGAAAGTTGTGGAATCAACTAAGAAAAAGAAGGCAACCGTTGCAACTGTGGCGAAGCGAACTGTCGATGTACCTGTTAGAAGAAAAGTAGTTAAGAAAAATGTATGGAGGCATGATGAAGAAACAGGTGATGGGCCTCAAGCAAAAACTAATCAGAAGAAAAAACGGAAGAAAGCAGTAGCTAAAAGTAGCGCTTCAAAAAAGAGGGCCGCCAAAAGTCCAGTCCGAAAAATGGTTGCGCAAAAGAAAATAGCTAAAAAGAAGGTAACGAAGAAGGTGGTCAAAGCCAAGAAGCCGACTAAGAAAGCAGTTTTGATAAAGAAGCAAAAGCCTATTAAGGCAAGAACACAAAATAAAAGAAAAAAGGAAATCATAATAAATACAGAACCCGTCACAAAAAAATAAGTAGCACATCATGAAAGAAAATAACAACCCAATAATTGTCGGTTTAGACATCGGAACTACGAAAATTGTGGCCATTGCTGGTCGCAAAAATGAATTTGACAAAATTGAAATCCTCGGAAGCGGTTTTAGTAACAGTAGTGGAGTGAACCACGGCATGGTGCTGAATATTGAAGAGTGTAATAAATGTATCGAGGCAGCACTCCAGGACTGTCAAACCAATAATCCAAATTTAGAAATAAAAGAAGTTTATGTTGGAGTAGCAGGTCATCATATTAAAAGTATTCAGACGCAAGGGAAGCGAGTCATTCAAAGCGATGATGATGTTGTTTCGAGCAAAGATGTTGAAATGCTTATCAAAGAACAATTTAAGACTTCGATTCACCCAGGGGATCAAATTATTGATGTCATTCCTCAGGAGTTTATGGTTGATAGTCATGGTCCTTTTTTACGAGAAAATGTAGTAGGAATGAGTGCTAATAATCTGCGCGCTAATTTTCATATTATCACAGCTGATAAAGACGCGATTAAAAATATAAATCGTGCGGTGACACGTTCTGATTTAAAAATTAAAGATTTTGAGTTGCAGCCGTTAGCTTCTGCTGCTGCGGTAATGAGTTCTGAAGATATAGAAATGGGGGTTGCCATTATTGACATAGGGGGCGGAACGACAGATTTAGCTGTTTTTCATGATGGGATTATTAAACATACTGCGGTAATACCACGCGCGGGTGTGAACATCACTCAGGATATCAAAAGTGGTTTAGGTGTTTTGAAATCACAAGCGGAGCAAATGAAAAAGAAATTTGGCGTGGCACTTTCGGATGAAGTAAGTAGTAATACGTTTATTTCTATTCCAAGTATTCGCGGGCATAAGCCCAAAGAAATTTCGGCTAAGAACTTAGCAAAAATCATTCAGTCACGCATGGAAGAGATTTTGGACCACGTATTGCATCACTTACGTCAGTTAAATTTAGAGGATAAACTACATGGAGGAGTCATTTTAACCGGTGGGGGATCTCAACTGAAGCACTTAAAGCAGCTTACAGAGTTTAAACTTGGCTTGCCGGCTAGAATTGGTTTTCCTAATCAACATATCGCTGGCGCGGGTGCTGCCAAGTTAAATCAACCCATGTTTGCTACTTGTATTGGATTGATTTTACGTGGGTATGATGATGTAGAAAATAATCGTTTCACTGAATTTGACGCGAATAGTGTATACGAAGAATTCGTACCAACTGAAAAAGTAGAAACAATTGAAAATCAAGGAGACGTTGAAAATGAGTTAGCGACTCTTTTTCCGGTAGAAGAACAGAACACTGTAGAAAACATTATAGAAACTACTGAAGTGGAAATAGTAACAGAAGAGCCAACAGTTGATGATCGCAATGATCATTTAGCGCAAGATTTAGAGAATTTTTTCACGCTAGGCGATGATATTCCAGTTGATGAAAGTGCAAAGCCTATAGATGTAGAAGTGCCTCGTGAAAAACGAACGAATGGTCTGAAAAAAGTTTTTAATGCGATTGGTAAAAACATAATGCAAATATTTGATGACGAAGAAGACGAGAAGTTGAACTAAGCCGAAAAGCAAACAAAAAATAAAATTATAAAAAATAAAATATCCATAAAAATCAAAAACCACTAATCATGATAGAATTCGAATTACCCCAAGACAATGAAAGTATAATTAAAGTCATCGGCGTTGGCGGCGGCGGCGGAAATGCTGTGAACCACATGTATTCACTCGGCATTGACGACGTAGACTTCATTTTATGCAACACAGATATGAAGGCCCTAAGTCAGAGTCCTGTGCCTACCAAAGTTCAATTAGGCCCTCAGCTTACCAAAGGCCTCGGAGCAGGAGCTAAGCCCGACGTAGGCCGTGATGCTAGTGAAGAAAGCTTAGAAGAAATTAAAAAAGCATTCGGAGAAAATACTCAAATGGTATTTGTAACCGCTGGTATGGGCGGAGGAACCGGAACGGGTGCTGCTCCCATCGTTGCCAAGCTTGCTAAAGAAAGTGGTGCTTTGACAGTGGGGATTGTGACCACTCCTTTTTCTTATGAAGGAAGAAAAAGAAAATTGTATGCAGAAGAGGGAATTAAAGAACTACAAGAAAATGTAGATACATTGCTCGTTATTTCTAATGATAAAGTCCGTCAGCATTTTGGGAATGTAGCTATTTCGGAAGCCTTTGCCAAGGCTGATGATATTTTAGCAACGGCTGCAAAATGCATCACGGATGTTATTTCTTCTAAAGGTCATATAGTTGTTGATTTTGCAGATGTGTGTACCGTTATGCGGGATGGTGGAAGCGCAATCTTAGGCAGTGCCAATGCGAGTGGCGAAGATCGCGCTGCTGTGGCTGTGCAAGAAGCGCTTAGCTCACCTTTGTTAAATGATAGAGATATCAAAGGAGCACAATGGATTTTATTAAATGTGAACTCAAGTCAGGGAGAACATGAACACACCCTAGATGAAATGGAAATGATTCAAGCCTACGTGCAAGATCAAGCAGGCGAAGATTGTGATTTAATTTTAGGAATGGGTTACGATGAAGATTTGGGAGATGAAATTAGTATAACTGTTATAGCCACTGGATTTAAAACCAATGACACTAAAACGTCTTTTACGGATTTGCAAAAAGAAAAGAACAAAGTGGTTGTTACTCTTGATACTCCAGAAACAACTACTCCTTCAGAAACTGATGTGCGTCAAGAAAGAAATAAGGCGGCAGCAAACCGGGCCGGCGGGATCGTTGAAAAACTTGATATGACACCAACTTCTTTTGAAATGGAAGAGCCTGCCATACCACAAACTTCTGCTGTGAAGCACGGTTTTGGGGGTGTGCGAATGGAAAATCCAATAGAAACAGATGAAAAAGAAATACTGGAACTATCGTCAGATTTTGTGCAGGAAGAAGCCATTAATTATGAGCCCATGCTGGAGGAAATGACAATGAATCTTACCGAAGCTGAAAGTCAAAGCAAGGAAGAGATTCTAGAAGGGACTGATGATATTCAACAAGCTGATAAGCAAGTTGAGGAGAAAGTTGAAGAAGAATTTGTAGTGTTTGACAAAGAAGCTGAAGAAGAAATAGTTTTTGAAGTCACCAACCCTACGGCTGTAAAAAATGAAGTTGTTGTTGATGAAAATATTGTTGAGGAAGAATCGGAAACGAATAATTCATTGAATGAGGATGCTGATTTCGTAACGATTAATGGAATAACACTTTCTCGTAAAAAAGGGGACCGATTGTTGAGCGATTATGAACTTGAGCAAGAAGCAAATTTTGAGTTGCAAAAACGAGCATTTGATGAGCGTGCGTCAAAATTACGTTCATTAAGTTTTAATCCAAATCAAGCGGATAAACAGGAGGCTGATGAAGAAGTGCCCGCTTTCCAAAGAAAGAATATTGATTTAGAAGAGCATTTGGGATCGGAAGATGAGCATATTTCTGGAACGCAAGTGAGTGACAAAAAGAATAATTTGGATAGTAATATTAGTACGCTCAATAACTTCTTGAACGGAGATTATCCGGACTAAATAAATAAGTTTGAAATTATGGAATAGAAACGCCTCCTTTTAGGAGGCGTTTCTAATTCAATATTAACTAGCTGAAATTACCCCTGTATATGTAAACTCAATATAATCATCCTTGTATTCAGTCGCTCGATGGCCTTAGAGGTTTGGAAATCGTTTGCTTCCTTGTCTAAAATGTTGATTAAGCCCTGGGAAAATTTAATCTCGGGTGCGAGAATAAAATTGGGGAAATAAAACTCAAACCCTAAACCCATATTGATACCAAAGTCCCATGGTTTTACAATTAAAAGATCATCCCTTTTTCGCTTATTGACGCTTGAGTTAAAATCATAATCAACTTTACCACCAGCTAGTGCATAAAATCGAAAGTTGTTTTGTCGATCACTTTTAAACTTAAACTCAAATGGCCAATGAAATAAAATTGATTCGAAGCCCGTAGTGAGCATTGAATCTTCTTCAGGCTTAAATCTATTTTTCAATCGAAAGCGTACTGCTTTTTCTCGAATAACAAAGGAGGGGATGGTACGAATATCGATAAAACTATTAAGCCGCATATTACCCATAATACCAATCTGTAAACCAGGTTTCCAAAGAGGGGTTATCTCAGTAATACTATCATTGTCAATAAACCATTTATCGTGGGTGATTTTGTATTGCGAAGTGTTGAAACCAATAGAAATTCCAAAATAGAACTTTTTAGAATCAATCAGCGTATTGTTCATGTTCTCGCCTTGGGCAGAAACATTGTAGGACAGACTGCCCAAAATAAAAAGTAGAAGTGCTACTTTTCGCAATAATAAATACTGGCTACGCCAAAGGTTAATTTTTTGCATTCTACAGATTTAAAACCAATTTTTTTTAAAATTAAACACATTTCCTCTCCTTCGGGAAAAACAGCAACACTATTTGGTAGATAGGTGTAAGCTGCTTTACTCGACTTTAGGAAGGTAGCAATTGTTGGAATAACATAACGGGAATATATATGATATAATTGTTTAAATGGGAAAGTTTTAACTTTTGAAAATTCTAGGATTACTAGTTGTTTTGAGGGTTTGAGTACCCTGAAAATTTCGGATAAGCCTTGATGCAAGTTCTCAAAATTTCTCACCCCGAAGGCTACGGTGACCGCATCAAAACTTTCGTTTGCAAATGGTAGAGCTTCGCTATCACCTTTAACCATCTTTATAGTTGACTGCAGTTCTTTCTGCTTAATTTTCTTGATCCCATAGTCAAGCATTTCAGCAGATAAGTCTAAGCCAACGATTTCTTCCGGCTTTAGTTTTGCTAGTTCAATAGCCAAATCTCCTGTACCCGTGGCAATGTCAAGGATTTTTTTTGGTTGATGAGGAGCCAATAGTTTTCTAACTTTTGTGCGCCAAAGTGTATCTATCCGAAAGGATAAAATTCTGTTGAGTCTATCATATCGAGGAGCTATGTCATCAAACATATCTTCTACTTGTTTTTTCTTGGAATCAATTGATTCAGAATTTGGTACTACTTGCATTTGCAAAAACAAAGATAGACTCCGAAGGATTGTTTTGTGAAAAACGATTCGTGAATAATATTGCCTGAAAAGTGGGTTACTTTTTTTTAGTAGAATTAACTATGTCTGCCTCTTTTATAATTAAGAAAGTAGCGATTGTTGTATTTTTCAGTTTTTAAGTCATGCAAATAAAACAAGCTAGTTATTTGATAAGCAGTCCAAGAGTGGAGCAGTGTCCTAAACCTGATAGGCCTGAGTTTGCTTTTATTGGTCGGAGCAATGTAGGAAAAAGTAGTTTGATTAATATGTTGGCAAATCAAAAAGACTTAGCAAAGACCTCGGGCTCACCTGGTAAAACACAAATGATTAATCATTTTGAAATTAATCGGCAGGAAATGTATTGGGTAGATCTGCCTGGCTACGGTTATGCAAAAGTTTCAAAAAAACAACGTCAGTCTTTTCGTTCTATGATTTGGGACTATTTAAATGAAAGAGAAAACTTGGTTACTCTTTTTGCTTTAATTGACAGTCGACACAAGCCTCAGCAAATTGATCTTGATTTTGTAAATGAATTAGGCAAAAGTCAAGTTCCTTTTGCCGTAGTGTATACCAAATCGGACAAGAGTAAACAGTCAGAAGTGCAGAACAATATAAACTCGTTTAATGCGGAACTTTTAAATCATTGGGAGGAATTGCCAGCCATGTTTCTTACATCGGCCGTTAAGAAAAGAGGGGGCAAGCAAATGTTAGAGTTCATGAGTGAGATACTCAATTAAAAAAAACTGCCCAGTTTGAGCAGTTCATTTATTATAAAATTTGATTCTACTTTTAAAAAAGTTTATTCGAATAAGAATTGAAATCGTAACGCTTACCATTCTTAGCCACAAAGCCAATTACGTCGCGCACGCTATTCCAACTGCTGTACTTCGATTCTACGGTACTTTTCGATATTCCATAAGTATTACTTACCATACTCTTAAAATCAGAAACACTTTGAGTTGTATTAAGTAAGGATGATAAAGAAGAACGCAATAAAGGCTTTCCTTTAAATGAAGTGGTGCCTTTAGAAATTACATCCTCTGAAATATTCGTAATTACTGAACGAGCCACTTTCTTTAAAAATGGATTAGCGCTCAGCTGTCTTACAGACTTTGCGTTTTCGAGGCTGTGATAACGATTACATGACGTAAAAGAAAAAAGTACGAGTGCAATGAGTAGTAGAGAGTTTTTTTTCATAACAAAAAATTTAGCTTACGAATATAACATCCAAAAGTTGATTTCGACAAAACCTTACGAGGGGTAGTATGAAAATATCTGAAATTAAATATTATTTAGTATAATATTTATTTAATTGATTTTCATCGTCCTTTTTAGTTTTTTCAGCGTTATAATTATTCCAGTTCTTGTTTTGATTACTTTTGTAATAACGTTTTCTTTGCCATTTATACGTATTACAACTCATTAGAAAGGCTGTAAAAATGCTGAAAATCATAATTTTTTTGAATGAGTGTTTCATGATATTTGAACAACTAATTTACAATTTTATTTGCACAACTACTACTAGCAAAAGCTTCGGGCTTAGCCTTGAAGGCAAAACCCATACCTAAAATATATCCAGTGGCTTCACTTAAAGCCACATTACTTTTAAACTGAGGATTGGTATTAATATCTGCGTGTACTTCCATATCCACATTATACTGGTTAAATAATCCACAAAGCTTATAAGCAATTTCTATACTTTTAGCGACTTCTAAAAGCATGCGTTCTTTGATAGAAATTTTATGTTTGTTTTTTTCGTTATGGATAAACATAAAACCTCCGCGCCCCTCTCTTAAAAAAACAATTACTGTGGCATATTCAATATCATCTCCTTTTTGTTGTGAATCTGTACCGATGCAAACCTTCAAATTATATCCGGCTTCTGACTCTTGAATAATTGCCTTTTCTACAGCTTTATAAATATCTAACTCAATTTTGTCACCATTAAAGCGTCTCCAATTTTTCATCAATCGGTAAGATACTTGTTTTGCAGTTCTATTCTTGACAGAGTTTTGATTAGGTTGTGGAAAACCTTATAGCATTCCTACTGCTGTAAGTGCAATTGTGCAACAAGTGATAATATTTATATTTTTTTTCTCAGCTAATTTCTCAAGTTCAGGATTTTCGGTGCCTGGGTTAAATATTATACTTTTAGCTCGTGAGTTTAGAATGTATTCGTAATACTCTTTTTGCTGCTTTGGTTTTAAAAAAATAGTTATGGCGTCTACATTTTGGGAAATAGAGTTGGGCAAAATATTCATAATCGAAACTTGATCAATTTTTCCAGCTTTTGAGCCATATGCTGATACTCTATATCCTTTTTGAATAAGAACTTTTGCTGCGAGGTAGCTAGTCCGTTTTGGGTTGGGCGAAGCTCCGAGCACTACTATTGAATTATCTGTTATCATTTCCAAGCGTAAATATGAATTAGTCTAAACCTATTTATACAAAGTGTGTGCCAAAAAATTAATATTGAGGCATATACACATATATAAAAATATATGTGTAATAGGTTTTATAAACTGTTACAGTTGGAAACTCATACCCCTAATCCAATCGTTTCGTGCATTTCAGGAATAACTACATCATGAAATCCTTTCTTTACCAGCTTGCGGGCAAAGTCTTTTTGCACTTCATAATCTCCATGAACTAGGAATAATTTGTCGACTGCTTTAGGATTTTGGCAAGCTAAGAATTGGCAGAGGTCATCATAATCGGCATGAGCACTCATACTTCTAATACTGGCTACTTTTGCTTTAACTTGATATTCTTCTCTAAAAATTCTTACTTTTTCATCGCCACGTGCCAGTCTAGCACCGAGGGAGTTTGGCTCACAATAGCCAACAATTAGTATCAGGTTTTTTTCGTCACTAATATTATTAGCAATGTGATGTTTCACTCGTCCTGCATCAGCCATCCCGCTAGCAGAAATAATTACGGCAGGGTTTTCACGACTATTCAGTGCTTTGGAATCATCAGCCTTTGTTATAAAGGTTAATCCCTTAAACCCAAAGGGGTCGCTATCGCGTTTTAAAATTTCTTGTACACGTTTGTTATAGCATTCGGGGTGTTCTTTAATTATGCTCGTTGCTTTGTTTGACAAAGGACTATCTACATAATATTCAATATTCGGAAGTCTGTTTTCTAGCTCTAGCATGTTTAAATCATACAGAATTTCTTGTGTACGTCCAACACTAAAGGCTGGAATAATAATTTTGCCTCCTTGCTTAACGCATACTTCTTCTATGTGATCCAACAGTTCTTCATTGGCCGAGCGAAAGTCATCGTGCAAAGAATTACCATAGGTGCTTTCCAAAATAATATAATCAGCTTGTGGAAACTTGCTAGGTGATTTTAAAATAATATCTCTATAACGTCCCACATCACCACTAAAAGTAACCTGAACATTTTTACCATTTTCTTGAAGTGATAAATGAACGCAGGCGCTACCTAAAATATGTCCAGCATCAGTGAGCATGATTTCAATGTCGTTATCTATTTCTAATTTTTCATCATAGTCGAGTGTTCGAATCATAGGAAAAACACGTTGAGCATCTGAAATTTTATAGATAGGGGAAAGGTATTGAAGTCCTTGCTTGGCTCTTTTTTTGTTTACGTAAGTAACATCGGCCTCTTGAATATAGGCCGAATCGGCCAATAAAATTTGTGCTAAACTTGCTGTCGCAGGCGTGCACCAAATTTTTCCTTCGAAGCCGTCTTTGACTAATTTGGGTAATAAGCCCGAGTGGTCAATGTGGGCGTGAGAAAGAATGACATGTGTGATTTCTTTAGCATCAAATCCAAGGTCGCTATTGTACATTCTTGTTTTTTCACGAAGTCCTTGAAAAAGTCCGCAGTCTAACAGAATTTTTTTTCCGTTGTTTAGGTGAATTATATGTTTAGATCCGGTTACAGTTCTGGCAGCGCCGTGAAATGATATTTTCATATTTTACAAACGATTAGCTACAAATTTGCGTCTATAATTATGAATAAACTATTTTCTATCTTTAAAAAGTAAGTGAATATGGTATTTATGTGTTAATTTCACTTTATATATTCACCCGAAATATAATTATATTTTTATGATTACGAAACAACCTTTAGTGTGGATTTGCTTGGCCTTATTGGTGTTGGCAACTTCTTGCGAAAAATATAATCCAGATGCTACGTCTGGTACACCCAGAACTCCTTATGTATTATTCGTTGGAGGGTTGGTTGGATCTGTTTATAAAACAAATGACGGTGAGTATTACAAACCTATGCACGCCTTTGATGATGTAACGGTACGACAAATCTTGACGGCCGACACTAATATTTTATATCTTAAAGGTAATTGTTACGTGAGTGATGATGAAGGTCGAGCATTCAATGTAAGTAATACTAATCCCCGTCCTTATTACGACGACCCCTTGTATAGAAAGCATTTTTTACCGCATCAAATGATATTTGATTCGTCTGAGCAACGCGTGTACCTATGTGTTGATGGTGGTTTGGAGCAAAGCGATGATTTCGGTAAAACATTTACAAACT
>Ga0209186_1001862_pt1 | contig 15292 bp, 14 predicted proteins | sample SidtaG_FD_187426 | JGI IMG/M metagenome (GOLD analysis project Ga0209186, IMG submission 187426) | Marine algal microbial communities from Sidmouth, United Kingdom - Sidmouth_Male2 metaG (SPAdes) (version 2) | ecosystem: Host-associated > Algae > Red algae > Unclassified | place: Sidmouth...
ACAGTGGGGACGCCGTCCCCGTCGCCGTTTGATAAAACCAACTGTGCTTTGGACTACGATTCCCCCCTGGGCTTTGCCGTGATCCTCTCCTCCCGTTGGGGGAAGGCTGGGCTGTGGGTCGATTTCCGGGGCAGTTCCTTCGACGGACCGAGCTGATCAAGAGGTCACTTCGGCTGGACGACGAACCAAAGTGGTGGTGCCGAGAACCGCTACACCTTGGGCAATGGCGAGAAAGTCCCAATTAAGCGGCGCGGTCACGTCTCTATGGACTTTGGAAAGGGGAGCACCGAGGCGCGCATGGTGATAGCAGAGGACATGCTGGTGCCGGATCTGACCAGCAACCCGCTGTCAGTAAGGGCGGTTGACCGCAACAGAGGTACCGTGGTGTTTTTCCGGGACGCCTGCTACATGCTCAGCGACGGGAACGCCGTTCGTGCGAGAGAAGTGCTCGACAAGGCATCGGTATTTGGAAAGGTCAACAACCGGGAGCAGTATGTGCTCAAGGTGACTCTGGTTAAGGCATCAGCGAACGCGGAGTCCACGCGCATCTCAGGGGAAGCAGACCTTTGGCATAGCCGTTTCAACCACTTGGGGATTTAAATCCTTAAGCGGGCGGGCAAGATGGACGATGGGATACCGTCTTCGGTCGCCAGCGCTGAGCGTGTGGTCGGAAATGTCTGTTTGCCGTGCGTGGATGGAGAGATGGTGCAGGCGCCGCATCCGCGGTCTTACACCAAGACCACTAAGTGCGAGTTGGTCGACACCGACATTGGTGGACCTCTCACGGAGGCACTGATTGGCTCCATCTACTTCATCACGGCGCTCGAAGACAGCACTGGTTTCATCACGGCGACTCCCATTCAGAGAAAGGGGATGGCTTGGCAAGTGCTCAAGCCGCGCATCAAGCAGCTCTAGACATTGACTTGTGTCAACGTCAAGCGCGTCCGTCACGACGGTTCCAAGGAGTACCTCACCAATGACCTGAAGGCATGGTGCGAGGACAAAGGCATCACGTCTGAGATGACGGCGCCGTACAAGGCGCAGAATAACGGAAAGGCAGAGAGGGTCAATCGCGCGCTGATGGAGCGAGTGCTTGCTTCACTGCTTGATGCCGGGGCGGAAGAGGAGCTGTGGACTGCGGCCCTCGATTCCGTCGTCCATGTCCTCGACCGGTCGCCAAAGTCGGGGCTCGACGTGACGCCGCTAGGAGCGCTGACGGGGCGACGCCCTAACGTGTCGGGATTCTGCTTCTGGGGGAGCCGCGCTTGGGCGCTCAAGCCCAAGAAGCAGCAGCGCAAGCTGGAGCCGAGGACCGACGTGGGCCGCTTTGTCGGCTACGCGGTTGGTGCAAATTCCTATCGAATCCTCGAGAACGGGACAAACAAAGTCTTCGAGCGTCGCGACGTCCTGATGAAAGAGAAGCAGGCCGAGGCCGGGACTTCGGGCGACGGTTCAAGCGCTTGTCCCCAGCAGACGATAACGGAGGACAGAAACAACCAAGGCTGCATAGACGAGTCAGTGGACATGCTGGATGCCGAGGAAAATGCCAGGGAGAAGCATCGTCCTTTCGAAGACTTCGACAGTGAAGATGACGGCGGTCCTGACCGCCTCGCGGACGACAAAGACGACGAGGAACTTCAGGGTCAGAAGGACTCGCTGATTCCGGTCGATAAGGCTCCCTCGGAGGTCTACAATGCCGCTTTGGGGCCTCGACGATCTACACGTAGGCCAGCCCCGAAAGTAACCTGGTGGGAAAAGGACCCCGAGGCTTATCTGTCCATCGAGGCCCGGTCAGCGGCCAAAGATCGCAGCGACTTGACCAAGACCCCTGCCAGTGAGAAAGAGGCACGGGTTTGTCCGGACTGGACGCTGTGGAAGCATGTCATCAAAGACAAAGTGGCAGCACACAAGAAGCTCGGCACGTGGTCCACGATCAAGGGCAGCAACAAGCAACGTAACGATGCGAAGAGACGCTTTGTGTTCGACATTAATCACGCCGCGGAAAGAAGGAAGATGCGCTACAAGGCACGGCTGCTGGCCGAAGGTCTCAACCAAGTTACTGGGCACAATTTCGACGAGACATGAGCGCCTGTTCCGAACACGGCGACGTCACGTGCCCTGTTCGCCGTAGCAGCTGCCAACGGGTGGGAGGACCACCACGTTGACGTCAAGACCGCCTTCCTCAACGCCAGAATGGACAAAGAAATGTACATCAAGCCTCCTGAAGGAGGCGAGTCGGGGCAGCCTGCGAACGCACGCCGGCTCAACCTGGACCTGTATGGGACCAAGCAAGCGGGGCGGCTGTGGGGCATCAAGCTCAAAGAAGAGCTCGAGCTGATGGGAGCCACAACGGTCTACGGTGGACCCGCGCCATTATGAGTGGCACCACCCTGTGCACGGATGCGTCTTCATCCTCGTGTACGTCGACGACGTGACTGTGGCGGGAGAGAGCTTCGCTGGCGTGGCGGCCATCAAGAGTGGCGTCTCAGCCAAGTTCGAAGTGCGCGACATGGGGGAGGTCAAAGAGTTCATTGGCACGAAAGTCATGCGCGGTAAAAGGGCCAAAAAACGCACACTGAGTAACCCCGGCCACATCATGGCGCTGCTCCAGGCGTTTGGAATGGACACGTGCACACCTAACAAGACGGATATGGCCTCGGCCATCAAGCTGAGCAAGACGGGGAAGAACCTTCTTCCCGATGGCAACCGGTCCGCGGCGCTGGTCGGCTCTCTACTCTACTTGTCGGCGACGACAAGGCCGGACATTTCCTATCCCGTGGGCGTGCTTTCGCGCTTCATGTCATGCCCTGAGCAAGACCATTTGCGCGCGGCCAAGGGTGAGCTGCGCTATTTCGCCGGACTTCTCGCCTTGACGTGATGTATGGCGTCAACGAAGCGCTGCGACGGAATGTTGACGCCAATGAATAGGCCGACACCGACGGCCGACGCCCGAAAATAGGATTTATCTCCACGTTGAACGGCGGGCCCACTTCATGAGTGGGCAAGCGCCAGTCGACGTTGGCGACGTCGCCGGCCGAGGATGAGTACGTGGCCGCCGCGATGGCGACGAACGAGGCACTGTGGCTGAGGAAACTGCTGTCGGCACTGGGCGTTGATAGCGGGGCCGTGCCGATGGGAGAGGACAAACAATCGTTCCTCTCGCTGGACAACAACCCCGAGGCGACGGGGCGGACCAAGCATGTCGACGTCGCCTACGTCATGGTTCGCGACCTCCAGGCGCGCGGGGAGATGAGCCGCGTTCCGACAACACTTTGACGGGCCTCCAATGCGCCGGATCGTATCCGTTCGAGACGCGCCCCGGCGCCCTGTACTCACCTCGACGTCTGTTTCACGTCGATGGTGATTTTGGCGCTTTCGTTGGAGGTCGATTTTCCAGTAGGAACTCCTGGGACCTGGGGATCGACTTCAACGTTATCTCGACTGCGGACGTTGGCGAAGATTCTGCACTGGTAGGGACCGGGTGTGGCCACGAGGGAGTGTCCAAGGCGCAGACTGTGTGGCACTGGCGGGAGTGCGGAGCAGGAGTTGTCAGAATACCGTTTTCTGGCAAGAATGGAAAGCGGATACGCTGCGCTCGAAAGTCTCCGAATACGAATAATTCTCATCTCTCAATATTTAGCATCAGAATATAACCTCACAAAGCCGGATTGCCAATTAGAAGATATTCATATTCGGATACTGTATCGTACCAAAATACAATGGCTTATATCCGATCGATGTCCTCACTACAGCAGCAGGAGCCGCACTTCGATGGCAGAACAGCCGTAAACTACAACAAATGAGCTGTACTTGTTTTCGGAGTCCCACCTGCCCCCGTACAGGCGGTTCCACGAAGCATTCAATCAGATAGCATCGTCCTTCTGTGCTGGATTTACATAGATTTAAAACAACGTGGATGGATCTTAACAATACCACGGCTATCACCGATTCACTCAGGTACGCTGCAAGAATCCGGCGCTGTGCGGCATTTTTGTGGCCGGTACTGCAGTGTGCCTGCGATCGCTCACCCCCTCAAGGCTTCCTGCAGCCGGTGCTCTCTACTGCTCACTGCCAGCAACAGCCGTAGAGACTTGGCGCTACTGTAGCAATTCCACATAAGACTGCGCTTGCGCCGTCGCCGACCGCCCGCCATGTGACCAGCGGACGCCAACCTTGGTCTCGGAGACTTCGGATACACTTCAAAGACCTAAATCACGTGTAGGATGGCCGAGGTGTGAAACGTGCCTTTTACGGTCGGCCGGGCCCCCTTTCGCCCATTTTTTACGAGACGGCGACTGCAGAGAGGCGAACGGACTAGGATATCTGGCTACAGACGTGTGCGACACCCTGCCGACACCTCAAAACACCGCCGAGGCTCTGGAAGGCGTGGTTGTGGAGGCGAAAGAGCTGACGCCCTCGTTTTCCGGCACCGCGGCCTTGCCCGAGGAAACCGTTACGACGGTGGCCGGCACGTGGGTACGGTCAGGTAAGTTTTCCGAAGCCGTTGGCGGCACCCAACACCAGCTCATGAATGGCACGGCCGCTCGGGGGCGGCTGACGACAAGACGGCAGGGGCCGGGAGCGCTGCTGCACCCGTGTCGAATGATAATGCGCCGGGGTGGCGGAGGTCGAGGACGTAGGACTCCAGGCGGCAGCCGTCGGCGGCGCCCCGACCCCGCCTAAGGTCTACTAGGCGTCTCAGGAGGGAGCAGCGGCAGCTGTGGGGCATCTTGTGGTCGCAGTTGGCGTCGCTTTGCGACCAGGCTTTGTGAATTCGCGAATATTGGGCGTACCTCAGCATCAACAAGCACAAAATAAACAGTACGTACTATTGCTATCCTCCAAAAAATGGCGGTTGCAGAGAGAAGGGAGGCACTGCCGACGACAGGGCGTAGAATTGAAGTGACAACCCCTGGTGTGGAGGCAGCCCGCCAGGCCCGCGCAGGTAAGTCGGAGTTACGGCGAACTGCCCGGCTAATTCCAGGAGTACTGATGCGGTCGTCTGCTTGTTTGTCTGTGCCATTGACATGCACTGCTGTATGAGCGTGGCTGAATTACTTGTACTTGTGTCTCCAGGGCAGCTCATGCTGGACCTGAGCTAAGGGAGAATCTTGTGGGCTCCTTGAGGGGCGTCGCGACTTGTGAAATGGTGAGAGCATGTACCGTCCAAGGGAGGGAGCTCTGCCTCGAGAGATACGTCGTAGGCTCTGTCCCTGCGTTGGCGAGGGTGTTCCTGCAGGAAGGGTTGTGAGTGCATAAATATCATGCTTTGTTTCGACCCCAATTTTAGACGACAATTATCCGAAGCATGGATCTGGAGAGCATCAATATTACAGTAATGTCGACGTACGCGGGAACATAAGTACATGAATGCGGATCAAAATCAGACAAGTGGATGGGCTGGCAGAAACAGCGATAGCATCCACTTCGTGACACGCGACGGCTGTGTCAGGTGGCTCTTTCAAAAGCACAACAGCACTAGGATGCGTAGCGACGCGGAAGTGGCGGACGGGCCTGTCTACCTGTCAACAGCCGCATTGCAGGTCTCTCAGACAGCATCAGTGTCACGTCAGTGCAGCTAAAACGGCTCAGCCTTGTAAACAGCCATGTGCAAGTAGAGTTGGCTTGGGCGCGTGCTCTTGGTTCATGCTGCGCTGTGAAAGCTGTCGTTGGCTGCATTCCGTCCAGTCACCGAAACACAGTGACGGATGAACGCGCCCGTTGCCTTGACTACCTTTCCAAAATGGAAGTAGCTAGAATAATTAAGAATGTATTAATGTCTTCCATGGTTTCATCATTATGGATGGAAATTATCATAATTATGGTACAATATTCGAAGCATGCGATGATTGTACGCCATTAGAGACCTTCGGCAACTGCGACGTGGGTATCGAATGTGGGTAATTTGTGGGTCGCCCGACCTGTTTTTTAAGGAAGCCACATCCACCCCTTCGGAGCTTCGGCATGTATCAAATGTGGGTCCGGCAGTCCTGCCACTCTCCTTGCGGACTCGCTTACAGTGTGACCGGGTGGGGACTCCTGGCGCCGGTGACGACGCCGTGACGGACGTGTGCCAGAAGAGCGATCGGGCGACTGTCCTTCGGAATCCGTAAAACTGGGCATCGAAAGCCAACGGATGCCAGCGATTGGCGGAAACTTCCATGTAAGCTCCTCATGGACTGCTACGTGGCTGCGGTCACCTGGGTCGGTACTGGTTCTTGACGTGGGTCGAAGGGCCTCCTTAGCCATAAATGGGATCGAAATGTGGGTCGAAGGCTTAACGTGGCGTGAAACGTGTCCCCGACCGACGCCGTCGACCCACATTTGACGTGCCGAAGGTCTCTATTCTTGCAACCCTGCCTGCGGGATATTGAGAGAGGGGTACACGGGGGGCAAGCGGCTGCTGGCCTCGCGCCTCAGACCGGTCTTGAGTAAAAGAATGCATCCATCCAACTACTTCTCGCTTCACAAGGGGGACCCCCGCAGTACGGCTCTGGCGCCCCGAGTGACCCAAGCCAGTGTGTCCACCAAGGAGGCTAGTATCGGCTCCCCGTGTGCAACCCGAAGTGCACCGCCCCCGCAGTCAGGTAGGTAGTAGCTAGGGCCTGCACGCACTGGGCGGTGACGTATCCCCGTCTGAGGCCCTGCCGCGCCACCGCCACTGGGTGGTATGGAAACCCCGACGGGGCAAACGTCGGCCGCCCCGCCGACCCGCCGGGAAACGGCCCTGCCCGGGTCGTCCGCCGGATGGCGCCCCCACGAGCAGGGGGGCGCGCGGCCACTCCCCGAGTGCGCATGCATTTATGCAGGGCTACTGCCCCCACGGCCCCCTATCCCGACTCCGGGGGTGTGGAAGTCCAAGTCACGCTCGCAGCGTAGAGGTAGGACGTGTCGCACAGGCCCTCACGAAGTCCGATGCGACCGTCAACGAAGCTTTTGTCACGGTGCAAAAACTCCCGGGCCGCCTCATCATCCTTCCCGTCAACTCGGCGAGCGAGCTTCGGACCAGCGGCCGCCCAGTCCAACGACTGGTGGAGACCGACGAACTCGCGGAAGTACGCGACCGCCTTCTGTCGCGCTCCCTCAGCCTAGTTGGAGGGGTGCAGCCGCACGAGGCGATCCACGAACTCGGCAGGCAGGTGCCACAGGTACCCCTTCGTTAGGGCGGAGTCCACCGTACCTTCGCCTCCTCAAGCATCCACTGGGTAGCAAGGATGGCCGCTGCCGGGATCGACTCCTCCCGACGGAGCGCCATGCCAAAGTAAGCCACGACGCGGGAAAATGTGGCGGAAAATCCTTGAGACACCTCCAACACAGACCACAACGACGGCATCGGGACGTAGTGTTCCCTCCGCGCGGACACGTCAATCTGGGTGATCTCAACTTGAGCAGCACTCACAATTATCGTAGTGGCTCCTGTGCTCACAGCAGATGGAGTATAACCCCGTCGGGAAATCAGCACAGAATGCGGAGCGCAACACCAAAGATACCTCACGAACGCCGCGATCACCGGGCGCGAAGCGCACCAACACGACGGAAGTAACGTAAACGCAACGCTGATGTATTCGAAAACGCGCGATGACCCCAAAGCAAACATTCATATACCCTCAGAAACAAGACGCAGGACGTGCACAATCCCGACCCCCAGGCGCTTCAATGGGGGGACCGGTGCCCAACGGGCCACAATCTCACGGCCGGGCCTTTAGTGGCCCCTGCCCAGCATGCTGGACTACCCTTCCACTGGAAGAGGAACCCCGCCTGTCTCGGGCGGAAGCAGGAACGCCACTAAGAAGTCCTAGATTTCAGGATTTATCGAAAACCAATACCTCGGGACACATCCCAAGATTTTTCAATTCTCCCGGATATAATGCCGGTCGGATTTTATCCCTGGTCGGGATCATATCTCGGTCCGGCTTACGCTCGGATTGCGGAAGCTTCCACAAGCTTCCCGGTCCCTCCAGAGGGCCCGGATTCGGGAAGATATGAGTCTCCCTCGGCTGTGTCAGACCCCTTCAGAGGGGCCCGATCCGGTGTTCCTCATCCCGCGCCATGCTAAAGGGGTCGTCTCGTGTGTGGCCCTAGGGCCCCCAGGACACCCGCCCGAGGGGTGCTGTCCCACGCTACCCCCCTAGGGGGGTGTTACGTGACTGGCCACGACCCGTCCCCGGCTCATGTCGGGGGCCGTGTCACCCCTGACAGGGGGTTTCCGCCACACTGTTACAGTCTGGTGCACCGCATAGGGCGGCCTTGACTCAGCACCTCAATGTGCTTGCGTTCTCCACGTGGGTGCTAATGTTTATTTCGAGGGTGGGATTTGGCGGATTGGACTTCGCCCTGGTGTTTCCCGTCTGAAGAAGTCTTTGTCGATGAGGGCGGATGGCGCAGTATACACCGGTCAGCCTGTTGCTATCTTTGCCTTCTTCATCTCGCTCCGCTGAGTGCCTCGCTTTCTCGGTCAACTATCCTGGGTTGGTTGCGTGCTGAAAGTATCCAACTGAGGATTTTCAAGGGCGACGACGTTGTGCCTCCGCGCCACTGGGCTCTCTCGTGCATCTCCGTTGTCACACCCATTGTTCCGCAACAGAGCGACAGGCACGAATTCCGTCTCTTCGCGTTTTCAGTCTTTCATTCCTCTTTCTCTCGCACTGCCCGAGACCGTCTTGCGTTGCCACATCCGGGCGTAGTCGGCGTATGTGCACTGCAACAGCGAGCACCTCAACTTCCCGCAGGTCTTCAACAGCTTGGTGCACTTCGCCAGCTTGGCGCCAGCTGTCAGCGCCGACATCAACCGGCTCGTTCGGCAGTACCTGTTCCCGAATATGCTGCAGAGATAATTCAGGGGGACAGCGTCGCTGTTCATGAAGCGCACTGAGGCGGAGGTCCGAAACCGCTTCGTCGCCGACTTGGCGCGCATCGGGAAGGCCTTCATCAACGGGGAGAGATCTTCTCGCAAATACGGCTTCCAACGCGGCGGCGTCATGGCGCTGCTCAACGAGACAGGCCTCTTCAAGTAGATGCTGCGCCTCAGCGGCTGGCGGTCCGACTCGAGCTCCTTCTTAATCGTCGTTACGGCTATGAACATTCGGGTCACCCTGCGGTCAATTTTGTTGTCTTTCCAGGTGGATTGTGTCATGCAGGTCGTGGCACAGGTCGTGGCGACCAAAAACAAGAGAACCGCGGCGGTGATACTTGATTTGTCTGCGGGCGCGCTGGAGCAGGACGGGAGCGCGGATTCTGCCTGCGTGGCCAAGTTTAAGGCCCCCCAAGTCAAGAATCTGTGCTCAATCGTGTACCAATGTGTCCTTGTCTACCTTCATGGAACTGAAGAGAAACAGCGCTTGTCAGACGCTGATGAGGATCGCGATTAGCTCAGTTATCGGTATACTTTGTCTTTCATACGTCCTGTCCAGTTCACGGTCTGTTTTATCCAAAACGAATGACGCCCAGCTGCTTGGTGCGGCTGGAAGCAACGGCAGTGCGCAATGTGAGGAACGTGGGGGCAGTGCCGTGCTTGTCGCAAGTGTACCAGGCGTCGGAACGGCTGCAGCGGGCACGAGCATGGGTGTAGCATTTCTTCTGAATCTTGGGATATTGGGCCCGGTAGCCCCTCTGACTGCTCAGTATTCCATTGGAGGATTGAACTGACTTGTGGCTTGCACGTTTGGAGGTTACTTCCGTATTGTATATCTGTCCTTTCTTTTATCGTCGTTTCTTTGGTGGTTACTCGATCTTTGTGATCGCTCGATCGATCGACCCCGCCCCGTTTCCGTCAGATAAAAAAAGCACCATAGGACCGGGGCTCGCCATCGTTGGTACCCCCGGTTTCCCATCGGATTTTGCTCGAACAATGGTTCTTCTTCCTCGCCGCTTGGGCGATAGCGTTCGCTTTATTGTGCGTCTGCGGTCGGTCGCTACTGACTGGTTAGTTCATCAACTTCAATAATGCCACGTTTGGTAGAGCAGCAGGGGATACTCTTGCCAGCCGCGTGCAACTGCAGGCGGTGCCCAAGAGCTGTCTCTTGTTTCCAAGTGGCACGGTGACGGGTTTTGCACCCATTGGCTTGACGTGCAGGGCGCGCCTCCCACTTGTATGTGCCACGACGCTGGGCGTCGTGGGTGGTGATATCAAATAGACGTGTGTGTTGAGGCAGCCCCCCAAGCCCGCACTGGTAAGTCGGAGTTACTGCGGACTGCCTGGAAAATTCCGGGAGTACTTATGCGGTGATCAGCTTGTTTGCCTGTACCTTTGACATGCATTGCTGTATGAGGGTGCTGTAATTACTTGTACTTGTATCTCGAGGGGAGCTCCTTTTGGAGCTGAGCTTGGGGAGATTCTCGTGGGCTCCTTGAGGGGCGTCGCGATTTGTGGGCCCTGTCACTGCGTTGGCGGGGGTGTGCCTCCAGGACGATGAGAGAGGGGCACACGAGGGGGGTAAAAGGCTGCTGGCCTCGCGCCTCAGACCGGTCTCGAGTAAAGCAACGCATCCACCCACTTACCTCCCGCTTCACAGGTTATGGGCCCAGTTGTCGCTGGTGGTCATCATCGTTTTCTTCTACGGTCGCGAGGAGGACGACGTTGCGCGGGTTGCGGTGCGTTCCGGCGTTTGTTGGGCGGGTACAGCCGCTAGCGTCGACAGGGTGGTACCGGTCGGTGCCACGGTCGTGAACATGTCGGACCACGGCCGCTTTGTCGGCCCGCGGTTTGCACAGCTGGACGACGACTACAAAGTGTGGGCGGCGTACCAACGTGGGCAGCTCAAGAAGGAGAAGCTGTGGAAGGTGGTCGTGACGGACCGTCCTGCTTCTGGGTCGGACGACAAGAAGGCCGACCCGGTGGTCGCAGAGTGGGAGGCCATGAATGAGGCGGCTTTTGCGACCATTCAGATGTCGGTCAAGCCGGTGCATCTTAACACGGTGACGTCGGTCGACACGGCCAAGGAGGCGTGGGACGCACTCAAAGTCATGTTTGAGGCGTGCGAAAACGCTCAGCTTCTTCGGCTCATGGACGAGCTGAGCAGCTTGAAGAAGGGCGACGAAGAGAACATCATCAAGTTCGCGTCGCGCACCAAGATGATCCGGGACGAGCTGGCCATGCTCGGGAACCCGGTGGACGACAACACGCTTGCGCTCCGTGTCTTGTCGGGGCTCCCGTCCGAGTACGGGATGCTCAGGACGGTCCTGGAGAACAAGGACGTCAAGCTGGTCATGTCAGACATGACAGCTAAGCTGCTTCAGGTCGAGCAGCGGAACATTGCTGGGGGCTCATCGAAGCCAGCTGGTGGTGTCAAGTCGCAAGCCTTCACGGTGGCGGCGCCAAAGAAGCCTTTTGACAAAAATTCGGTCGTGTGCTACTACTGCGACGAGAAGGGGCACATGAAGGGTGACTTCTACAAGCGGAAGGCTGACGAGGCCAGGGGCAAGAACAAGCCCGGTGGCGGGCGCCGTGACGGTGGCCATGGGGGCGGGCCCCAGGCGGGTGTCGCTCTGGCATACACTTCTTCGGCCGGTCAACCCGGCTCCAGCAAGGCTCACGGGAGCACAAGCGGGTCGTCAACCTGGGTGCTCGACTCCGGTGCGACCAACCACATGGCCGCCGGGGACGAGGGCTTCACCGTCTGTGCGGCGGGGTGCGGGGCCAAGGTCACCTTGGCCAATGGCGACAAAGTCCCCATCAAGGGGCACGGCCATGTCTCTATGGACGTTGGCAAGGGCAACACCAAGGCGCACATGGTCCTGGCAGAGGCCATGCTCGTGCCCGACCAGACTAGCAACCTGCTGTCAGTTAGGGCGTTTGACCGCAACAGCGGTGCCGTGATGCTTGTCGGGGACGCCTGCTACATCCTCAGAGACGGGGATGACGTTCGTTCGAGCGGAGTGCTCGACAAGGCGTCGGTCGTGGGAAAGGTCAACGACCAGGAGCAGTATGTGCTCAAAGTGACGCCGGTTCAGGCGTCTGCGAACGCGGCGTCCACGCGCATCGCAGGGGAAGCAGACCTTTGGCATCGCCGGTTCAACCAATTGGGGATTGAGAACCTCAAACGGGCGGCCAAGATGGTCGACGGGATGCCGTCGTCGGTGGCCGACACTGAACGTGTGGCCGGCACTGTGTCTGTGCCGTGCGTGGATCGGAAGATGGTGCAGGCGCCGCATCCGCGGTCTTCCACCAAGACCGCCAAGTGCGAGTTGGTCCACACCGACGTGGGTGGACCTCTCACAGAGTCACTGGGTGGCTCCATCTACTTCATCACGGCGCTCGAGGACAGCACTGGCTTCATCACGGAGACGCCCATCAAGACAAAAGAGATGACGTCGAAAGTGCTAGAGACGCGCATCAAGCAGCTCGAGACGTTGACTGGTGTCCACGTCAAGCGCGTCCGTCACGACGGTACCAAGGAGTACCTCACCAATGACCTGAAGGCATGGTACGAGGACGAAGGCATCACGTCTGCGATGACGGCGCCGTACAAGGCGCAGCAGAACGGAAAGGCAGAGAGAGTCAACCGCACGCGGATGAAGCGCGTATGTGCTGCACTGCTTGATGCCGGGGCGGAAGAGGAGCTGTGGGCTGAGGCCCTGGCTTCCGTCGTCCATGTCCTCAACCGGTCGCCCAAGGCGGGGCTTGACGTGACGCCGCTGGAAGCGCTGACGGGGCGACGCCCTAACGTGTCGGGCTTTCGCGTCTGGGGGAGCCGCGCTTGGGCGCTCAAGCCCAAGAAGCAGCAGCGCAAGCTGGAGCCGAGGACCGACGTGGGCCGCTTTGTCGGCTACACGGTTGGTGGAGAGGCCTACCGCATCCTCGAGGACGGGACAAACAAAGCCTCGAGCGTCGCGACGTCCTGATGGAAGAGTCGCCGGCCAAAGCTGACTCTTCGGGCGACGGTTCAAGCCCTGGTCCCCAGCTGACGATGACCGAGGACAGCGACAACAACGGCGGCATGGACGAGTCAATGGACATGCTGGATGCCGAAGGAGAAGGCGGGGAGAAGCATCTTCCTGAAGAGGACTCCGAGCGCGACAGCGACGGCGATCCTGACGACCTCGACGACGGCAACGACGACGAGGAACGTCAGGGTCAGAATGCCTCGATGCTTCCGGTCAGTACCTCTACCTCGGATGTTGACAATGCTGCTCCGGGGTTTCGTCGCTCTACACATAGGCCAGCCCCTAAGGTAACCTGGTGGGAGAAGGACCTGAAGGCGTACCTGGCGACCGGGTCTGATCCGGCGGCCGAAGATGGCTGCGACTTAACCAAGCCCCCTGCAAGCGATAAAGAGGCCCGCGCTCGTCCGGACTGGCCGCTGGGGAAGCAGACCATCAAAGAAGAAGTGGTGGCGCACAAGAAGCTCGGCACGTGGTCCACGACCAAAGGCAGCAACAAGCAGCACAAGGCTGTCAAGACACGTTTCGTGCTCGACATTAAGCACGACGCGGAGGGACAGAAGACGCGCTATAAGGCGCGGCTGGTTGCCCAAGGCTTCAACCAAGTTCCTGGGCGCGATTTCGAAGAGACTTGGGCGCCTGTACCCAACACGGCGACGTCACGGGCCCTGTTCGCCGTGGCAGCAGTTAACGGGTAGGAGGTCCACCACGTTGCCGTAAAGACCGCCTTCCGCAACGCTAAGATGGACAAAAAGATGTACATCAAGCTCCCTGTAGGTGTCGAGTCGAGGGAGCTTGCGGATGTGCGCCGGCTCAACCTGGCCCTGTATGGGACGAAGCAAGCCGGGCGCCTGCGGGGCATCAAGCTCAACGAAGAGCTCGAGAAGACCGGAGCTACGCGGTCTACGGTGGACCCGTGCCTTTACGAGTGGAACCACCCTGTGCAAGGGCGCGTCTTCATTCTTGAGTACGTCGACGATTTGCTTGTGGCGGGCGAGCGCTTTGATGGCGTGGAGGCCATCAAGAGAGGCGGCGCGGCCAAGTTCGAATCGCGCGACATGGGGGAGGTCAAAGACTTCAATGGCATGAAGGTCATGCGCGATAAAAAGACCAAGAAACTCACGCTGAGTAACCCCGGCCACATCATGGCGCTGCTACAGGCGTTCGTTATGGACACGTGCACGCCCAACAAGACGGCGATGGCGTCGGGCGTCAAGCTGAGCAAGACGGGGGAGAACCTTCTTCCCGACGGCAACCGGTACGCGGAGCTGGTCGGCTCTCTACTCTAGTTGTCGGCGACGACGAGGCCGGACATTGCCATTGCCGTGGGAGTGCTCTCCCGCTTCATGTCATGCCCTGAGCAAGACCATATGCGCGCGGCCAAGGGTGTGCTGCGCTACCTTCGCGGGACCACGCGCCTTGGTGTGCTGTATGGCGGCAATGAAGCTCTACAAGGGTATGTTGACGCAGATTGGGCAGGCGATATTGACGGCCGCCGCTCGACAACAGGCTTCATCTTTACGCTCAACGGCGGGCCCATTTCGTGGGCGAGCAAGCGCCAGTCGACGGTGGCGACGTCGACAGCCGAGGCTGAGTACGTGGCCGCCGCGATGGCGACCAAGGAGGCGCTGTGGCTGCGGAAACTGCTGTTGGCGCTGGGCGTTGATGGCGGGGCCGTGCCGATGGGAGAGGACAACCAATCGTGCCTCGCGCTGGTTAACAGCCCTGAGGCGACGGGGCGGACCAAGCATGTCGACATCGCCTACCACATGGTTCGCCACTACCAGGCGCGCGGGGATGTGGCTCTCTACTTCCTCCCGAGTGCCGAAATGCCAGCGGACTGGCTCACCAAGCCGTTGCCGTCGCCGGCGTTCACGGCTTTCGGGGCTGCTGTCGGGGTTGGTGAAGACCTGGGCGCGGTTGCGCGGGGCGCCGAGCTTGGCGACCCCCCCGTGGGGGAGTGGTGAGACGCCATGGCGCCACTGGAGGCGGCCAGTGGCGCCGCCCGGGTTTCGCGGCAGCGACCTCCGTCGACGCTGCTGCGGGCCGGAGTCGGCCGTGGACGGTTGCTGTACCATCCACTGGCGGAGGGCCGGCATTGGGGCGCGTTTGCGCGGGGCGCCGACTCGGGGGACGGCCGGGTGGGGCCGTCCCGGGGCGCTGCGGCGCCACTGGGGACGTCCAGTGGTGCAACCGCGGGTTCGCGGTGGTCGGTTTTGTCGATTTAGGCGCAAGTCGATTTTGGCCGTACCAGTAGGCCTACTGGTGTTCGGGTCCAGCAGATTTCGGCTAAGTCGACGAACCGGGGTTTCCGACTACACTTTGACGGGCCGCCGACGACCCGGATCGTCTCCGGTCGAGGCGGCACCTAGTGCGCTGTACTCCTCTCGACGTCTGCTTCACGTCGATGGTG